>Ga0272441_10000428_pt1 | contig 96757 bp, 65 predicted proteins | sample SSMProp6N_FD_193582 | JGI IMG/M metagenome (GOLD analysis project Ga0272441, IMG submission 193582) | Marine sediment archaeal communities from Little Sippewissett salt marsh, Falmouth, MA, United States - SSM-Prop-6N | ecosystem: Environmental > Aquatic > Marine > Wetlands > Sediment ... | reverse complement strand
CGCCGTCCTCGAGCCCATTCGCCCCGACGGTCGGCTCCGCACGCTCTATCGGCCGGAGGGCGGCGGGTACGTCGGCGAGGTCGACCTCCACCCGGACGCCGACCGCCTCCTCTTCACCCAAAGCGATGCGACCAACTGGAAGGTGTGGGAACTTCCGCTGGCCGGGGGCGGCACCCGCGCCGGACCGCCCCGCCAGGTCTCCCGCATGCCCGACGACGTCGACGCCTTCGACGGCTGCTACCTGCCCACCGGCCGCATCGTCTTCTGCTCCACCGCCTCGTTCCAGTCCATCCCGTGCTGGCACGGCCAGCGGTGGGTCAGTTCCCTCTACGCCATGGACTCCGCCGGCTCCCGCGTGCGGCAACTGTGCTTCGACCAGGACCACGACTTCCATCCCACGGTCATGCCGAACGGCCAGATCCTCTACAACCGCTGGGATTACACGGGCATTATTCACATTTATCTGCGCCAGTTGATGATGATGAACCCGGACGGCACGGGCCAGCGGGCCGTCTACGGGAGCAACTCGTGGTTCCCGAACTCCCTGTATTTCACCCGTCCCGTGCCGGGTGAGACGGACCGCTTCGTCAGCATCCTGAGCGGCTACCACGGCCCGCACCGCATGGGCCGACTCGTCCTGCTCGACACCGCCCGTGGGTGGTACCGCACGGACGGCATCGTGCACGAGTTCCCCCATCGGGGCACGCCGATCGAGGTATCGACCCGCGACCACCTCGTCGCCGGCCACTGGCCGCAGTTCCTCCATCCCTGGCCGCTCGGCGACCCCGACCGGCCGGTGACGTGCGGGAAGTACTTCCTGGTCTCGTGCTGGATGCACCAGAAAGCGCAGTGGAACATATACCTGGTCGACGTCTTCGACAACGTGGTCCTCGTGCGGAGCGAGCCGCGCTATGCGCTGCTGGAGCCCGTGCTGCTGGCGAAGCGCCCGACGCCACCCGACATTCCTGAAAAGGTGGACCTTGCCCGCGACGACGGCGTCCTGTACCTGCACGACGTGTACCGCGGGCCGGGCCTGGCCGGCGTGCCGCGCGGCACCATCGAGCGGCTTCGCATCGTCGCGTACCATTACGGGTACCGGCACATGGCGGGGCCGGACAAGATCGGCCGAGGCGGACCGTGGGAAGCCATGCGCATCCTCGGCACCGTCCCGGTCCGGGAGGACGGCTCGGCCGTCTTCCGCGTGCCGGCCCGCGTGCCCATCGCCTTCCAGGCCCTGGACTCCGACGGCAAGGCCGTCCAGTTGATGCGGTCGTGGGTCACCCTGATGCCCGGCGAGACGATGTCGTGCGTCGGCTGTCACGAGCGCCTCGGCGACGCCCCGGAGGTCGACCTTCCGCAGGCCATCTACGGGGAGCCGGTGGAGATCACCCCGTGGCACGGGCCCGCGCGGGGATTCGACTTCGAGCGCGAGGTCCAGCCCGTCCTCGACGCCTACTGCGTCCGGTGCCACGACGGCACGCACAAGGAGCGGCCGGACCTGCGGCCGGAGGACGCGTTCCCGGACTACCGGGGGCGCATGCTGAGCGGCCTCGGCGAGCGCCGGCTCCATCCGAAGATGAAGAAGGAGACGGGCGGCCGGATCAAGTACACCCCCGCCTACGAGGCCCTCCTGCCGTACGTCCGGCGGGTGGGCATCGAGGATGACGCCTCGCTCCTGGTGCCCGGCGAGTACGACGCCGACACGAGCCCGCTCGTCCAGATGCTCCGCAAGCATCACAAGGGCGTGCATCTGAACGCCGAGGCGTTGGACCGCATTGTCACGTGGATCGACCTGAACGCCCCGTGCCACGGGACGTGGCACGAGGTCCACCGGCTGCCGACCGACTCGCACCAGCGCCGCATGGCCCTACGGAAGAAGTACGGCGGCCCGCCGTGGGACCCCGAACACGTGCCCGACCTGCCGCGGCCGACGTTCGAGGTGCCGGAGCCGCAGGCCGCGGACTGCGGAAAAGACCCCACGGTGCTGGCAGAAAGCGTCCCGATTAGGGCCCCGCCGCACCCCGGATGGCCGTTCGACGTTAACGAGGCCCGCCGGCGCCAGACCGACGCCGGCCAGCCGCGCGACGTGACGGTGGACCTCGGCGAGGGCGCGGCGCTGCGCCTCGTGCGCATCCCCTCGGGTGAGTTTCTCATGGGCCGCGACGGCGGGCCGCCGGACGAACGGCCGCGCGTGGCCGTCCGTATCGCAGCGCCGTTCTGGATGGGCGCGCGGGAAGTCACCAACGCCCAGTTCCGCCGGTTCGATCCGGACTTCGACCCGCGGTATTACACGAAACGCCACGCGCGGCAGGACGACAAGGGCCTGCCGCTCGACGGGCCGGACCAGCCGGCGGTCCGCGTCTCGTGGCACCAGGCTCTCGGCTTCTGCCGGTGGCTCTCGGAGCGGACGGGCCGGCGGTTCACGCTGCCTACCGAGGCCCAGTGGGAATGGGCCTGCCGCGCGGGAAGCGATGACGCCTTCTATTTCGGGCCGAAGGACGCGGACTTCTCGAAGTACGCGAACGTGGGAGATGTGTCGTTCGGCGGCGGTGGGCCGTGGCCCCTGGGCAAGAAGATCACGACTGGCGGCGTGGACCATCTTGCCCTGGAGGGCGCCCACATAGCCGACCGCCGGTTCAATGATAAGGCGGTCGTCACGTGCCCGGTCGGCCGGTACCAAGCCAACGCGTGGGGCCTGTTCGACATGCACGGCAATGCGGCCGAGTGGACGCGGACGGCGTACCGCTCGACCGTCTGGCGCGCCGGCGACGGCCGCGACGATCCCAGCGCGGGGGGTGAGAAGGTGGTACGCGGCGGGTCGTTCTTCGATCCGCCCAAACGGGCCCGCAGCACGTTCCGCATCCGCTACGCACCGTGGCGCCGCGTGTTCAACGTGGGCTTCCGGGTGGTGTGCGAGGCGGACGCCCTGCCGGAGCGCCTCGCCGCGGGCGATGAGCGGAAACGGTAGCGCAGCAGACCTTCGCACCGGGCGTGGCTCGCGCGGTGCCCAGGAGCGGACACCGCGCAGCACCGGGAAGCAGCGTCGCGGGTCAGCCGGCCCGGCTTTTGATCATCACGAGCATCATCTTGAACCGCTCGTCGGCCCGGACGGCATGGGGCACGTCGGCGGGCATGATGACCATCTCCCCCTGGCCGACGGTCACCGCGCGGCCGGCGATCGTGATCTCGGCCGACCCGTCCAGCACCGTGACAAGGGCGTCGAACGGCGTGGTATGTTCGCTCAGGCCCTGGCCGGCGTCGAAGGCGAACAGCGTGACGGTGCCCTCCGGCTTGTCGATGAGTGTCCGGCTGACGACGGAGGCGTCCTCGTAGCCGACGAGGTCGGCGAGGGGGCGGACGTCCGGATCGTGTTCCACGGTCGTTTCTCCCATGTGTGCCTTGGTGTTCGGACGACAGGCGGCACCCTTAGGTTACCGCGCCGGCGGGTGGGTCCCGCAAGGGGCTACAGATGCCACGGTGCTCGCATGGGCGGACGGACAAAGCGGCCGGCCTCCGCGTCGCCGACGGTCTGTTCTTTCGCCGGGTCCCATTGGACGGGCCGGCCGAGGAGGATCGCGAGGTTCACCAGGTGCAGGACCGTGACGGAGCGGTGGGCCGCCTCGGCCCGCGGCAGGCGCATCGGGGCGGGGGACCGGGTCCGCACGGCTTCCTCGAAATCGATCATCGCCGGCGGATCCCGGTACGCGGCAACCAGGGCCGCCAGGTGCGGCGGATCGAACGTCAGCCGACGCCGCTGGGGGTGGTAGGCGATGCGCCCCTCCGGCCCTTCGATGAACGGCTGCGGCCCCGGTGTCCGGCACCGTTGCCCTTGTTTTGAGAGAGGTGCCTGACGCCTTTCAACAGCCCCGCTTTCCAGGGTTACCGTCGTGCCGTCGGCGTACTCGATGTGCGCCTTTCGCCACGGGCCGACGGCGTCCGGATGGGCGGGCTGCGGCGCCTCGGCGGAAACGCGCACCGGCCCCGTCGCGTCCTTCCCGAGCGCATAGTGCACGCCGTCGAGCCAGTGCTGGCCCACGTCGGTCAGGCCGCCCCCGTCGTAATCCCAGTATCCGCGGAAGGTCCGGTGGACGCGGTGCGGATGGTACGGCTTGACGGGGGCGGGGCCGAGCCAGAAGTCGTAATCGAGGTCCGCCGGGACGGGCCGCGGCGCGAGGTCCGTCCGCCCCAGCCACGTGCGCATCTTGAATCCGAAACCCGTGTCGGGGGCGAGCCGAACCTCCATCGGCCGGCCGAGCACCCCGGCCGCCACCGCCTTGCGGACCGTCCGCCAGATGCCATCGCGGCCGAGCGTGTTGACGGCCACGACGCGGCCGTAACGGCGGGCGGCGTCGGCGACGGCCCGCCCTTCGGCGATGAACCGCGTCATCGGCTTCTCGCACAGCACGTCCCGCCCCCGGCGGACGGAGGCCAGCGTGACCAAGGCGTGCCAATGCGGCGGCGTCGCGAGGACCACGACGTCCGGGCGGACCGCGTCAAGGAGCCGGCGAAAATCCTGAAACGCCCGGCACCCACGGCCGGCCTTTTCCCGTGCACGGGCCAAGCGGCCGCGGTCCACGTCGCACACGGCGAGTTGGACGGTGGGAGCGTCGGCGGCGTTGGCGAGGACGTGTGTCAAGCCCTTCGCGCCCGTGCCGACGGTGGCGCGGGTGAGCACCTCGCTCGGCGGCGTGTGGCCCGGTCCGCCGAGGACGTATCGCGGCAGGACAGCGACGGCGGCCGAGGCGGCGAGAAAGGCCCGGCGGGTGAGAGGCGCTGGCGGCATGGTATACGACGCCTCCCTCTCCCCCGGTGGGAGAGGGCAGGGTGAGGGGGAACCACCCGTTAGCATGTTCACCCTCACCCCGTCCCTCTCCCGTCAAGGGAGAGGGTGTCCGTTGGTTACCCGCCGGCTTTCTTGAGGAGTTTCTGGGCGTCGCCGCGAAGGCGCTTGTTCTTGGAAATCTCAAGCACCTTCTTCATGGCCTCTCGGATGGTCTCCTTGCCGTGGCCGCCCAGGTTCTTGGCGATCTTGACGGCGGCAGCACAGGCCTCGTTCTGGAGCGGCTTCTGGTCCAGGGCGGGCATGACCATCTTAAGGGCCTCGACGGCCTTGACGTCGCCGAGGCCGCCGAGGGCCTGGCGCTTCTCGTCGTCGCGCTTGGCGGCCTTCATCGCCTGCTCGTACATCTGGAGCCGCTGCGGGGTCTTCAATCCTTCGGCACCGGCCAGCCGGATGTAGCCGCGCAGGGCCAACACCTGGTGCGTCTTGTTGTCGCTCGAGGTGGCGATCTTGAGGAGGTCGCCGGCGGCGGCCGGGTCGGGCCACTCGGCTATGGCGCGGACGGCCTTGTCGCGAAGGGTGTCGTTGTCGGACTTGGCGTACTTCTCGACCGCCGCGAGGGCGTTGGCCGTCCCGGCACGGGGCAGCGTCTGGAGGAGGGCGGCCTGCGCGTCGGCCGGCGCCTTGGCCAGGGCCTGGAGCATCGGCTTGGACGCCGCGTCCTTTTCCGGGCACCGTCCGACGACGGTCGCCAGGGCGCGCTGGGCCACGGCCCGGTCACCGTCCTCGCGCGGGTCCACGACGAGGGCGACGAGGGCCGACACGGCCTGGCCCCCGGCCATCTGCTCGACGGCCCGGATGGCCTCGTGCCGGACGGCCGTGTCGGCATCGCGGGCGACGTCGAGGAGAACCGGGATCGATGTCTTCGCCCCGCGGGCACCCAGGCTGCGGGCGATTTCCTTGCGGACCTTCGGGTCGCCTTCCTTGACCATCTTCGTCATCGCCGGGTTGACGTCCTTGGCGGGCAGCGAATCGAGGGCCTTGCGGGCGGCATCCGCCGCCGGGCCGCCGCCGGCCGCCAGGGCCGCCAGCGTCGGCACGCACGAGGCGTCGCCGAGGTCGCCCATAGCAGCGACGGCGGCGTTCTGGACGGCCTCTTCCTGACTCTTGGCGGCCTTCTTGACGGCGGGCAGGGTGGACGTATCGCCCCGGACGGCGAAGTCCCGCAGGACCAGGACCTGCGTTTCGGCGGGCAGTTTCGGCAGGAGGTCGGCCAGGGACTTGGTGACCTCGGGGCCCGCCACCTCGCGGAGGAACCGCAGCGCGGAGGCCTGCATGTGCCGGTCCGTGCCGGTCAGGATTTCGGTGAGCAGCGGCATCGTCTTCTCGCCGCCGGCCGCCACGATGCCGCGCAGCGCCGCTAGCCGGACGTGCTGCGGCAGGTTGGGCTTGTACATTTCGTGGTAGATTTGGGCGGCCGCGTCCTTCTTGCCGGCGGCGAGCAGGCCGTCGGCGCCGCGGAGCCAGGCGTCCTGGACGACCTCCAGCAGCCGGCCGTCCGCCTTGCCGCGGGCCTTGCCGAGGGCCTCGACGGCCTTCGCGCCGCCGATCTTCGCCAGGGACCGTGCGGCCGCGATCGCCACCGGTTCGTCACCGGAGTTCAATGCCTGGATGATGGCATCGAGGGCCTTCTCGTCCCCGCGTTCGCCGAGGGAATTGATAAGGCCGATCTTCTGGCCGGCGTTGGCTTTGGGCAGGGCGCTTCGCATCGCCTCGACGGCCGACGGGTCCTCCATCCGCTGAAGGGCGTAGCGGGCCATGTCGGAGAATGTCTCGTCGAGCAGCAGGGCGGCGACTTCCGGCACCTGGGCCTTCGTGCCGAAGATGGAGATCTGACGGAGGGCCCACCGCTTGGCGGCCTCGGTGGCGCCGGAGCCGAGCATCTGGGCGAGGCTCTCGCACATCGCGTCCCGCTTGGCCTTGTCGGCGTCGCGCAGGGCATGGTGGATGACGGTGAGGTGAGCGCGGCTCTGGCCGAACTCGTACTTGGGCAGGTCCTTCATGGCCTGCTCGACCGAGATTTCGGCGGCCGGGGCGTAGTCGGCCATCGACCCCAAGAGGCAGGCGACGAGGGCGGCGGCGAGGACGCATCGGGTAGGCAGCATGGTTCGGCTCCTTCCGTTCGTTCGCTATCGAGACGGGCCGACAGGGGCCCGCGTTCTATCCAGTTCGGGGGACACATGGCCACGCTCGCGTGGCCATGCCACCCGCCGCTCAGATGTGCCAGGGCGCCCGCGACGGGCGGTCGCGCATGCCGTTGGCGCCGGGATCGTTCGCGAACTCCTCTTTCTCGAAGTCCCACACGAGTTTACGGCCCAGGTAACAGGCGATGTCGCACAGGTGACAGAAGGAGGCGGTCCGGTGCCCGTCTTCGGCCGGCGCCACCGTCTTGCCGCGCGTTTTGATCGCGTCGAGCCAGTTGCGGCGATGGTCGGGGCTTCGGCCCATGTGGACTTCGCCGGGGCGGATCTTGGTCTGGAGCAGTTCCGGCGGATCGGCCTTCAAGGCCCCGCCGTGGATGGCCACGAACAGCCACCCGCGCTCGCCCTCGAACTTGATGCCGCGCCGGTCGCCCGTGATGCTGCAGATGACGTCCGGCGGCGCCTGGTCGCTGGAGCAGATGTACTTGATGCCGCTGGCGTAGTCGAACTCGACGTGATACTGGATCGCCACGTCGAAGAGCGGATCGTCCTTGAACGTCCCCGTGCCGCGAATCGTCACGGGGCCCTTCAGGAACGGTTCGGCGGCGAGGAGGGCGATGTCGTTGGTGTGCGCGCCGCGGTCGGTGAGTTCGCCGTCGCTGTAGTCGCGAATCCACCTGAAGGACCCGTGGCACCGGCGGGGATGGTACGGCACCACCGGCCGCGGGCCGAGCCACATGTCGTAATCGAACCCCTCGGGCACCGGCACGGGGCCCGTGCACCCGGATCCGCCCACGCGCTTCGGCAGGAACGTCCGGATGGTGTGAATCTTGCCGAGGTACCCGTTGCGGACGAGTTCGCAGGCGTAGCGGCAGTTGTCGCGCGAGCGTTCCTGGCTGCCCGTCTGGAACACCCGGCCGTACCGCTCGATGGCGTCGGCGGCCTTCCGGCCCTCGGCGATGGTATTGGAGATCGGCTTCTCGCAGTAGACGTCCTTGCCGGCCTTGGCGGCGTAGACCGTCAGCGGGCAGTGCCAGTGGTCCGGCGTGCCGATGACGACGGCGTCGATGTCCGGCCGGCCAAGGAGCTCGCGGAAGTCATGGTAGTCGTCGCAGCCGGCGTACGTCGTGCCGCGCGTGTCCTTGTAGCGTTTGTCAATCCACTCCTTGATGTTGAGCCGGCGTCGCTTATCGACGTCGCAGACGGCGAGGAGTTCGACGTCGTCGAACTGGGTCAGGGCCCGCATGTGGCCGGAGCCCCGTCCGCCCATGCCGATGCCGCCTGCACAGATGCGGTTGCTCGGCGACGGCCGGGCGTCCAGGCCGAGCGCGTCGGCCGAAACGACGTAAGGGGCGGCCAGAGCGGCGGTGGCGGCGCCCTTCAGGAATCGCCGGCGTGAGAGATGGGTATGGCGGCTCATGGTTCCTCCTTGATGGTTCGGGTTGGTCAGGCGTTGTGGCCCGTCCGTTCCGCGGGCGGCCCGGAGGCACCGCAACGGCCTCCATTTGAGTGAACCGCGCCGGGCGGTTCAGGTGTCGTACCAAACGGGCCGCGACCCGCGGGGGGCCACGGCCCGTGGGTGGGTTGCGCAGACGACGTCGCGTCGCACCGGTCCGCCTTACGGGGCCGGGGCCTCGGCCTCCGGTTGCGCGCCCGGCGTCATGGCCGGCAGCGTCAGCGTCTTACCCTGGAGACCGATCTTGGCCAGCACGACATACAGGATGAAACCGACGATGAAGGCGGCCACGGGCGGGCAGGGGACCTTCCCCGCAAGGCTTTCCAGGCCCGGAATCATGGCGATGAACTCGACGGCTCCCACGGCAAAGCCGACGACCCACGAAATCCAGCCGGCCAAATTGAAGCCGGCCCGCGGGCCGGGCCACTTCCGGCCGGCAAGGAGGTAGTCGGCCGCCATCGCGCCGCACACCGGGCCGAACGAGGCGCCGATGACACTGAAGACCAGGATGGCCTTGCCGGCCAATCCGGTGACCGCCAGGACGATGGCCACAATCGCCCCCAGGCCGCACGAATAGAGCGGTTTGACCTTCGGCAGCGTGGCCTTGAAACTGTTGGCGGCAATCAGCGACGAGAAGCACGCCGCCGGGAAGGCCGCAATGGCCAGCAGGTACATCAACACCTTCGCGGTTTCCTCGCCGACGATGGCTCCCATCAGCAGGGTAGGCTGCATGACGCCGGAGGACACCGTGCCGTTGCCGTACGCGCCGGCGATGATGAGCAGCGCCAGGCCGCCCGCAACGATGGTCGCCAGCGCGATGCCCGCCAGGCCGCCCAGGTGCACGTCCTTGGTGTTGCGGTTGCTCGAGGCGATGTCGGTGCCCGCCGCCCCAGCCGTCGCAAAGAAGCCGACGATGTAGGTCGAGAGTACAGCGATGATGCCGAAGACGGTGAGCGGCTCCGAAGCCGTCACTGCCTCGCCGCCCTCGGGGGTGTACTCCTTGCCCGCGTCCACGAGGGCCTGGCTGTCGAAGTCCGCCACGCCGCCCACCGTCGAGACGAAAAGGATAATCAGGATCGCCAGGGGGATGAGCGGCATGAACGTCGCCACCTTGGCCACGTACTGGATGCCCTTGACGCCCACGAACGCACCCAGCACGATCCACACCGACGCCACAATGGCGTGCGGCACGGAGGGGAAACCGTACCCGAACGGCGCACACAGCAGAATGCCCGCGAAGAAGCCGTTGACCGCCAGCCAGCCGAACTGCAGCGCGCCCATCAGAACGCCGGGCATCAGGAACCCGCCCTTGGCACCGTAGGTCGATGTGCCCACGATGTACAGCGGCAGGCCCGTCTGCATGCCGAGCAGGCCGGGCACCAGGTAGAACAGGAAGTGGCAGATCAGGGCCGCCACGATCAGGCCCAGAAACGCCACCCCCAGCCCCTGGGCCAGCGCACCGCCGGCAAACGCGCTGATGCCGGTGTTCTGGACCAGTTCCGACAGCACCGGAACCTGCTGCCAGAAGACGAACCACAGCATGACGCCCGCGTACGTCTGGGCCGTCGTCTTGAACCAGGCCGCCCGGTTGGCGGCGGGGTTCGGCTTGGCCGATGCCAGGTAGTCCGGCAGTTTCCCGTTGGCCATGTCTGCTCCTTTCGAACCCTTGGGTGTCTCGGGTCAAACGGTGCGATCGGTGACTTGTCCCCCCCGTACCTCCGCAGTGGAGGCACGGTTAGTGCTTTTCTAATCCGCTCCCGGCGAAGGTCAAGAGAAAAACGGCCCTTCGCTTCGCGCTCCGGGGTAGCGAAAGAGGTTCCAGGAGTCTTTTTCAAGGAGTCCGCCTGCGCCACGCCGCCAGCACATCGAGCAAGGCCACCCACTGCGAAAAAGACTCCTGGAACCTTTTTCGCCGCCGCTCCCATCCCATGACAAGCGGCCATTGGGCCCAAGCGAAAGGTAGACGCCCGCCCAGACCCCGGCTATCATGGGGACCCACCGACCGAACCGTTCGGCCGGTGACCGCGCGCCGCCCGTCGGCCGCGGGGCGCCGCCGGACAACACGCGGCGGTGGAAACCGGGGAGCCCTTCCCGGGCGCCCCACGACCCGTGACCTGGACACCGGAGGGGAAAGGGGGCATGGCCGCCAAGCGACGCAAGAAACGACCTCGCCGCAAGGACTGCTTCCTCGGCATCCACTTCATCGCCGAGCCCAGCGGCACCCGGGGACCGGTCGCCTCGGCCGTCACCCGGCCGATGATCCGTTCCATCGTCGAGGCGATTGAGCCCGACTACGTCCAATGCGACGCCAAGACCCCCGACGGCCTGGCCCTCTATCCCACGGAGGTCGGCACCCCCATGCGGGGCCTCGCCCGCGACCTTCTCCGCCTGTGGCGGGACGTGACGGCTGCACGCGGCATCGCGCTGTACGTCCGCCTCCCCGGCATGGTTGACCCCGAGGCCGTCCGCCGGCATCGGTCGTGGGCCCGGACGCGGGCCGATGGCAAACGCGACCGCCGGTGCGTGTCCGTCTTCAGCCCGTACACCGACGACCTGCTCCTCCCGGAGCTCAAGGAACTCGCCGACCGCTACCGTCTGGACGGCGTGTGCGTCGACGGCGAGTGCGCGGCCGTCGCGCCGGACTATACCCCGGCCGTCCGAAACGCGTTCCGCAAGGAAACGGGCGTGCGCCGCCTGCCGACCAGGCCGACGCAGAAACACTGGCCGGCCCTGGCGGACTTCTGCCGCGACGCCTTCCGCCGGCACCTCCGTCGCTGGGTGGACGAGATGCACGTCCACGCCCCGGAACTGGAGGTGGCGAGCGGCAGCGCGTTCGGCCACGGCATGCCGGAACCCGTCACCGCCGACGTCGACTACCTGACGGCTGCCGTCCCTCCGAATGACAGCGTCAGGGCGGCCCGGCTCCTGGGGCGGTGCCTCCAGCACCAGGGCAAGCCCTGGGACCTGCGGCTGTCGGCGTGCCGGCGCCGACCCGACGGCGGCTGCGGAACCGCGAAGTCCGCCGACCAGGTCAAGCAGGAGGCGGCGGTCGCCCTGGCCCTCGGCGGCGGCGTGGCCGTGGCTTTACCCTTGAAGCGGGACGGCACGGTCTACGCCTGGCAGATAGACGCCACGGCCGAGGTGGCCGACTTCTGCCGACGCCGGCAGCCCCAATGCCACGGGGGCGAACCCGTCCCGCAGATCGCCCTGCTGTTCGCGAACCGGGCCTACGACGCCCAGGGGCCGCACCTCATGCGGCCGGGGGACGGGCAACTCGACGCCGTCCGCGGCCTCCTCGACACCCTCCTCGGCTTCCAGGACGCCGTTGACGTCACCATGCCTCACCATCTGGCTGGCCGCTTCGACGCCTACCCGCTCATCGTCGTGCCGGAGTGGACGGACCTCGAGGGCAACCTCGTGGCGTCGCTGCTGGCCTACGCGGAAGGGGGCGGGAACCTGCTCGTCGTCGGTCCCGACGCCGCCCGTCCATTCGCCGACGCCCTCGGTGTGACTTTCAAGGGTAAGGCCAGGCCGCGCGAGCAGTACCTCGCCTTCGACGGGCGCCTGGCGGCCGTGCATGCGCCCTCGGCCACGGTGCAGATCAAGGGCCCCGCCGACCCCGTCGGGCGGCTGTACGAGGCGAACGAGGCGAAGGGCGACGGCCGGCCGGCGGCCTCGGTGATCGACTATGGCGACGGCCGCGTCGCCGCCACCTATCTGAACCTCGGCGAGGGCTTCGGCCACGCGGCCACCGGCGTGGCCCGCCGATTTTTCCGCTCGCTGGTGCGCGGCCTCTTCCCGAAGCCGATGGTCACGATCGCCGACGACGTGCCGATCGACGTCTCGGTCGTCCACATCGGCGGACAACTGGTGGTCCATCTCGTCAACACGGGCGGCCCGCACGCCGACCCGACGGTGGAGACATTCGACCGCGTGCCGCGGCTCGGCCCGCTGGCGGTCCGCGTCCGCACCGACCGCCGCCCGGAACGCGTGTACCTCCAGCCGGGGACGCGGCACCTGCCGTTCCACTTCAAGGACGGGGCGGCGGAGATCGAACTGCCGCGCCTCGACATCCACGAGGTGATCGTCCTGGAACAGGCCGATAGTTAGCCGCGGGGCTTGCCCCGGGCGTGCTTTCTCGAACCGGGTCGAACCAGGAGACCGCCATGCGACCGTTCTGCCCGCTGAGCCTGTGCGTCGGCGTGGCCGTCTGGTCGGCCGTGGCCGCCGCCGGGGCGGAAACGCCGGCGCCGACGGGTCGTGACCTGGCGTCCGCCCTCTCGGGCGCCCCCCCAAACACGTGGACCCTCATCCATGGCGAGGGCAACGCAGGCGGCAAGGCGTTCGCTCAGGCCGTCTTTGCCGGCAACGTCGGCCGGCTCTACCTCTGGGGCACCGGCGGCTCTAGGCCCGCCCGCAACGTGTACGAGCGGTACGAGTTGGAATGCCTGGACCCGGCCGCACCCGCCTGGCGTCCGGCGTTCCCCGCATCGCGGCAGGGTCGGTGGACGAACGAGAACTTCCCGCCGTTCCGCATCTACGGCCAGTCGGGGCCGGACGGTCTGAAGCACGACGAGGGCCCGCGGCTCCAGGTCGTCGGCGGGTACCATGCCACGAACCGCGTCCGCTGGTGGGATTTCGACGGCGTCCGGCGGCCGAGCCCCGTGCACACATTCCACATGGCATGCTGGGACACGAAGCGCAGCCGAATCCTCTATTACAGCGACGGGTGCACCTTCGCCCTCGACCCGCGGACGAACACGTGGACGGACCTCGCTCCGCCGGACCATCCGACGACCTGCCGGACGGTCGCCTGGGCGAGCATGGCGTATGACGCTGGGAGCGACCGCGTTTTCCTGTTCGGCGGCGGCCTCGCGACGAACCCGGCCGGCGGCGCCCCCACGTGGCTCTACGACTGCGAGGGCAACGTGTGGCGGCGGCCGGACCTGGAAACCGAACCGCCCCTGCGCTGTAACGGGGCCCTCGTCTACGAGCCGGCGACGCGGTCGATCGTCCTCTTCGGCGGATACGACCAGGCGGCCGCGCTGGGCGATACGTGGCTCTTCGACTGCCGCACCGACCGCTGGCGGAAGCAGACGCCCGCTGTCGCCCCACCGCCGATGTTTGCCCCGGCCGCCGCCCCCGTCCCCGGCACCGGCAAGGTGCTCGTGTGCGGCAACGACGCCCGCAAGGTCCGCTGGCACCACCAGACGAGCACCTCGGCCGTCAAGGAAACGTGGCTGTACGATCCGGGCGACGGCACCTGGACGCCGCTCTCCGACGGCCTGCGGCTGCCGGGGTACCGGTGGCTGACGGCGGCGCCGTCGGGCCGGCCCGGCGTCGTCCTGCTCGTGGCGTTCGGACCGGAGCGGCGGACGTACGCCCTGCGATACGATCCGGACGCCGACGCGGCGGACCTGCCCGGCGCCCCGCCGGGGACCGTCGCGTGGAAGTATCCGGAACAGAAGGCGTCGCTCGAGAACGCCCCGCCGCCCGACCCGGACACACGCGCCAAGGCCCTCGAGTCGCTGCCGACCAACACCTTCGTCGACGCCAAGCCGCCGGGCCTCCTCATCAGCAAGACGTGGTCGACGGCCACCATCGACACGGACGGCAGCGAGGTCCTGTACACGGGCGGCGGCCACTCCGGCTATTCCGGCAACGACGTGGCCCGGTACAGCATCGCCGCCAACCGCTGGACGCTGGACTTCCCCCCGCGCTTTCCCCCGTTCCTGGAGAGCACGAACGCGGGCATCTTCGGCTGGAGTTACAGCACGTGGCCGTTCAGCCAGCACACGTACCTGTGGTACACGTACGATCCGGCGTCGAAGACGATGGTGTACCTGGCCCGGCCGAACCTGATGGATGGCGTCGAGGTCCGCCTGACCGACGACCCCGGCGACGTCTTCGTCTACAACGCCAAGGAGCACGGCTACGCGAGTTGGGTGTACGACTCGGCGACGAAGCAGATACATCGTCCGGACTTCGGCCGGCCGTTCGCGAACCCGTGGCACCTGGCCCTCTGCGGCACGCCGCGCGGCGTGTACGCCATGTGCAAGGGCAGCCTGTACCACGGTCGCGTGGACCGCGACGCCGGCACAGTGGCGTGGCGACTCGTCGATTCCGATTTCCCGGAGCCGCGCAACGCCATCAAATACCACTACGAGTTCCAACCGCTTCTGCACGATGCGAAGCGCGACCGGCTGGTCCTCCTCAAGGGCGATGCGCATCGCGTGGACGTGTACGCCCGCCCGCTTGCCGATGACGGAGCATGGCAACCACTCGACACGACCGGCACTGCCGCCATCGGGCGCGAGGCCGTCCTCATCCTTCGGCACGATACGATCCTGTGGCTCGCGGACAAGGCGCTCTTCCGCCTCGACCTCGCGCGCCGGCGCATGGACCGTCTGGACGTGCCCATGCCCGACGGCCTGTACACGCACGAGTGCGCCTTCGTGTACGACCCGCGGCACGACGTGTGCGTGGCCCTGATTCCGGCGAAGTTCACGGGACCGATGCAGACGTTCCTGTTCCGCTACGTTCCGCGCTTGTAGCCACGGTGGCGATTCGATTGGAACGCGGAGACCGCCGAGCGCGCGGAGAATGCAGAGAACGGCAACGGCGGAGAAGAGAAACAAGGCAAAGAGGCAAGACAGCCCGCGTGTGGCCCCGCCGGTCGTGTCCGGCCGGGTCGGCGGTCGGGTTCGAACGCTGAGGCCGCGGCACCGCGGATGGAGTGCGGCGGGCTGCCACCGTCTTGCCCTGGTCATGCGCGACACGGCAATGAAAACGGTGCCGGAGCACCGCCGTCCAAGGCGGCGTCGCCGCACGTCGGTCAGTCGGAGACAGCCATGCAAGCGTTTCACCGCGTCGGTGCCTGTGTGCTGTTTTTCGTTCTGACCGCTCCTTTCGCCGCCGCGGCCCGGCCGTTCGAGGTCCCGCTGACGGTCCAGGAATCGGTGGGGGTGACCCGCACAGCCGAACCGATCTCCGGCGGCGTGCCCCTGCCGAAGGGACGGTTCCGGAAAGGCCAGCCGTTCGCCCTCGCCACCGCCGACGGGCGGGCGGTCCCGTGCCAGGTCACACCGCTCGTCGTCCGGCCCGACGGGACGCTGCGGTGGGTCCTCCTCGATTTCCAGGACGACGTGGCGGCCGGCGCCACGAGCCGGTACGTCCTGAAAGCCGAAGAGCCGTCCGCCAAGCCACCCGCACGGCTTACGGTCGATGAGACGAAGGGCGGGCTCCGGATCGATACGGGTGCGGTCCGTTTCACGATTGTGCGCGGCAAGCCGTTTGGCCTGTTCGAGTCGGTCACCCTCGGTGGGAAAGAGGTCGTGAGCGGTGGCCGAGTGACCTACACGCAGATGTTCGGCCGGGAGGGATGGAACGACAAGTCGCCGTGGAAGGAGCGCGAGTTCGTCGCCGGCCCTCCTGAACGCGTCGAAATTGTCTACTCCGGCCCAATGCGCGTGACAATTGAGGTGGCGGGCAAGTTCAAAGACGACCCCCTCGGCGCCGGCTACCGGGCGGCCATCACGGCGTGGGCGGGCTCCAGCCGCGTATACGTACGGCACAGTTTGTGCAACTCGAACCCGGACCGCCGGACGGCGATCCTGGTCGACCATTCGGAGATCCGCCTGAACGTGCAGCACAGCGACACGCGAACGCTCCTCGGGGCGGGCAACCCCCTGGAGGTCAGGCCCGACGCCGTCGCCGCAGTACGCCAAGGCCTGCGGCACGACCTCCCGGACCCGAAGGTCCCTGCCGCCCGCGCCACGGCCGCCAACGAGACCCTGTGGACAGGCGGGACGGGGGACGACCTGCCGGCCGGCTGGATCGTTGCCGGCCGGCCGCCCGTCTTCGTCTGCGACCGGCTCCTCGCGACGAATCCCGCGCGCGGCCTGAGTGTGAACGCCCAGTTGCTGAGCCTCGAAGGTATCTGCTGGCGGTTCATCGGCACGCCGGACCAGCGGGGCCGTCGCCCCAGCCTTCCCCGTCAGGCTCGGGGCTTCTGGCTCTACGACTGCTCGCACCACTCCTCGGAATACCTCTTCGACTTCGTCCCGCCGGCGGAGCCGGCCGCGTGCGACGACCTCGCCAAGGCCGCGCGGAACCGTCTGTGGGTGCTTGCTCCCGGGTCGTACTACAGCGATTGCGAGGTCCTCGGCACGGGGCCGTTCGGCACCCGCGCCGACGAAATGGCCGTCTACAGGAAGTGGGGCTGGTCGTGGGATGAGAAGCAGGTGCCCCACGACGCCGACCCCCACCCCGGTGCCTTTGTCGGCTGGGAGGACAACCATTACGAGAGCGAGGCCGACAGCGTCCAGGCCCTTATCCTCCAGTACCTCCGGACGGGGGAGCGCGGCTGGTTCGACCGGGCTCAAGGCTGGGCTCGCTACCACACAGACCTCCAGGCGTGGCGGACCGACGGCTGGCGGTGGAAGGACGGCGGCATCTGGTTCCCCCAAGGCGGGCCGCAGGGCAACAAGCGCGTCCGCGAGGACTGGAACTTCCAGTGGGGACCCGACTGGGGCGACCGCAAGGGCAACCCCGACTGCCACGACCTGTGGCGGCACGCGCAGGCCAAGTCCTGCTACTGCCATTTCTACGGGTCCGGCCTGGCGGACTGGTTCTGCCTGACGGGCGACCGCGACGCCCTCGCCGCCGCCGTCGACGACGTGGAACAGAAGGCGGACGAGTGGCGGCACTTCCGGCAGTTCGAGCCGGGCACGTCCGCGATTGCGTCCATCCGAGGGTTCGGCCGGGGGTTCGAAGTCGCCATGCGGGTCCTCATGGCCGACCCGACGAACGAGTACATTGAGGGCGTGTGTCACTTGGCAGCGCGGACGCTCCGGCAAAGTCCGCTCCTGGACGAGCGGGGTTTCCACCCGGCGCGCCTCGGCGGGGGATTCGGCGGGATGAAGGCCAAGGAACTCTCCCCGCCCATCCGCCAATGGATGGCGGACCACGGCATCACGTTCACCACGAAGGGCGACACGGTAGATACGCTCACGCGAGGCGACCGCACCTGGCCCGCCGTGGCATTCGGCGGCACGTGGCAGCACGTCTACATTCAGAACGGGGCCGACCTGTACGCCCGGACCTTCGATGATGACGACATGCGGGACTTCGTCATCGCCTTCGCCCAGATGAGCCGGCGGTTCATGCTCAGCCCCAAGTGCCATCAGACGTGGTACTACACGAACTTCGACGTGCCGGACCTCGGTCTCGTCTTCGACCCGTGGCGGTGGGAGCACGCGGGCACCCGGGACGGCGAGGGGTGCGTCCACTCCGGCTGGTACACGCGCTTCTATCCGGACGCCTGCGCCAAGGGGTTCTCGTGGACGGGCGAGCGGCCGCTGCTGGAGCAGGCCCGCGCGTTCTGGCATTACGGCTCGAAGCGGCGATACCGGACAAAAAACCTCTTCGCCGGGCCGAACGAGGTCGGCATGTTCGCCAGCCACAACCCGCCGAAGGACGACCAGGTCCTCTCGACCGCCCGGCTGTTCCATGCGTGGGCGCATCCGCGGGCCGATGGCCAGCCGCCCGCCGCCGTCACGGACCTGGAGGTCCGCTTGCTCGGGGGCGGGAAGGCGGAGGTCCGGTTCACCGCCCCGTCCCACGCCGGCGGCGGACGGGCCGCACGGTACCAGGTCAAGGCGGCACGCCTCCCCATCAAGCCGTACGAAGAGTGGCACGTCCCGACGGACCGCGGCAAGGCGCGGAACTGGTGGATGGCCGTTAACCTGGAAGGCGAGCCGGCTCCCTCACGAGCCGGCGCTGCCGAACGCTTCACCGTGACGGGCGTGCCGGCGGTGGAGGAGGGCGGGCCAGTCTATTTCGCCGTCCGAACGTTCGATGATGCCTGGAACCGCTCCGCCATGTCGAACGTCGTACAGCCATGACGCGGGCGCGGCCCTCCCGCAGGACACATGATCCCGTCACCGTCACTGCGGCAGACGGAAGTCGTTGACCTCCTTCGGCGGGTGTTGGAGGCGCTCGCGCAACTCCTCCGGCGGCGTATCGGGCGCGAACGTGATGCCCGGGAGCCGGAGGCAGTCGCCGTCGCGCTCCAGCACACCGCCCAGCACCCGGTTGCCGCGTATGGCGATGCGGCTCTTGCCGTCGTGTTCGATGGGACGACGGTGGAGGACCTGTTTCCATCGGATGCGTCCGGAGGCGGGTTCGAGGCCCCACACGTAGATGCCGCCGCCCGCCTCGGGATGGAGCCCCGCGGCTGCACACACCAGGCCGTCGTGCATCACCACGCCGAAGACGGGCCACGCCGATTCCAGTTGGCCGCACGAGACGATCTTACGGTGATACGGGGCGGCGAGGAACCGCCACGCGAGGCGGCCGTCCGTCGCCCCAACCGCGTAAATATACCCGTCGTGAGCGCCGAACAGGCACAGGCCGCCGTGAAGGACGGGCGGCGAGGAAATCCGTCCGCCTGCCGTAAAGGCCCAGAGGACTGCGCCGCCGGAGTCGCGCGCTTCCAGCCGATGCCGATGGACGATCGCCACGTATCGCCGACCGCCGGCCTCGACGGGATCGGTTTCACGGTCGACGCCGGTGCCGGTGGGGGACTCCCAGTCGCGGGCGATGGGGCCGACCGTGCCCGCTGCGGGCGCGGCGGCGGAGGGACCCTCCGAAGGCATGCCGGCGCCCGTCGTCAGCCGCGACCCGTCCGGGACGGGCTCGCGAAGCGGTTCGGGCGCGAGGGCCACGTGGCCCCGCACCTGGGTGATGCAGTGGCAGGCGTTCGGCGTGAAGTACACCATGCCGCACGCCGGCACCGCCCCGTGGGCGCAGCCGCTGCGGGCGATGCTCTGAAACTCGCCGTGCCAACTGCGGTCCACGTACGCCACCAGGCCGTAGATGAGCAGCCGCTCCGTGGCCGAGAACCGGTTGCATCGCATGTTGTAACCGCGGTCGTCGAACGGGACGGACGCCTCGCCGGTGGCGAGGTCGTGGGCGTAGATGCGCCAAGCGTCGGCGTAGTACAGCGTGCCGTCGCGGACGAGCATGTTGTAGCCGAAGCGGTTGTACTCCTTCCGAAAGGTGTCGCGCCACAGGAGTTTGCCGTCGGCCGCCCGAATGGCCCCGATGAACGGCTTCTCCCCGCCGCCGATGGCCCCCGAGCCGAACAGGGCCAAGTGGCCGTCGGCGTAGACGAGTTGGCCGATGTGGGCCCCGGCCACCTCCGTGTTCCGCCAGACGGGCCGGCCGGTGGCCAGGTTCAGGCACAGGATGGACGTCAGCGGCGACACCGGCCATCGCGACGCGTGCCGGTACACCTCTGGGGCGACGGCAACGAACACCTTGCCGGCCTCGGCCGAGACGGACGGGTAGAACAGGTTCCCCTCCGGCTCGGTGTGTTTCCAGACGAGGGCGCCGGAATCAGCACGGAGCACGTAAAGGGCGGGCCCGCTCGTCATATAGATGCGGCTGCGTGAGACGCGGAGCGCCGTCTGCTGCCGCTCGGCGTTGCGCGGTGCGGCGGCGTCGTAGGTGCGGACGACCTCGCCGGTGGCGGCGTCGAGGGCCACCAGGGGACCCTCGTTCTCCAGGAACGTGTACAGCCGGTCGCCGACGGCGACGAACTGCCAGTCCTTCCGGCCGCCGGCCGTGTTCTCCCGCGTCCACAGCGGGAGACCGTTGAAAGCGCTGCGGGCTTGGTACCGGCGATGGCGTTGGCGGCGGTCGTCGCGCCAGCCGTACTCGGTGAAGAGGCGTCCCTCGGCTACGCGCGGGGCGGTGTAGGTGTGGAACCCGGCCGGGTTGCCGCCCATCTGGATCGGCTGAACGCCGGCGACCCACTGGAGGTGCTTGGGCGGCCGGACGAGGCGGTCGTGGGAAACGCCGTTGCCCTCCGGCCCGTAATCAAAGTGGGTCCATTCATCCATGCCGGGCGGACGGGGCTTGGTCAGGCGCCGCCACGTGCCGCCGCGCTTCAGCCGCGCCTCGCCACCAGGACGGAGGACCCGGAGGATTTCGTCCTCGGAAGGCCGGGCGCCGCCCAGGGCATCGACGTCGGCCACCAGGAGGTCGACGAGGTTGTCGGCATAGGGCAGGGGGGTGAGGGTGCCGGCGCGCTCGACCGCCGCCTGACCGTACACCCCGGCGGCGTGAATCCGACGCCGGGCGGCCGCCGCTGCGTCCGCATCCAGCGCCAGGCCGTGGACGAGGACCGTCCCCGGACGGGCCAGGGCGACCTCCCATCGCCCGTCGGTCGTCCCCAGGTGGACCGCCAGCCCGCTTCGGGGCAGGGGGCCGCTGGACGCCGGGTCCGCCGCGGCGGCATTTCCGGCCAGGACGGCAAGGGCCACGGCCCACAGAAGCGGGACGAGAGAAACCGACGGGCCGACCCGATGCCCCATGCCCTCTGTCCCCCATCAGACGGTTGATGGCACGCGCAGACCCATACCCTATGCCGCCATCGCCGCAGGCGAGGCGTCACGAGTTACATATCATGGACCGCACGTGCTCAGCGATTGACGCGGACGGTGCCGGAGGCCGAGAGGGCCTCGCCGCCCACGACGAGCTTCAGGCCGATGGTGGCCTCGTCGTCGCCGCCGAGAGCAAGGACGTCATCGGCCGCGATGCGGGCGACCAACTGGCCACGGTCGTCCGCCCACACGCCGCCGACCGCCACGGCCGTACGGTCCACGGTCACCACGACGCTGGCCGCGATGTCGGCCGCGTACGGGACGTCGGTATGGAGGGTGACGGCGTCGCCGGGCGCCTGCGCCACAACCGCGGCGGGGGCCACGTACAGGGCGAAGTCGCCCTCGCCGCCGCTCTTACCGGACCGGTACGAGAGGGCCGAACCGGCGCTCAACCCAACGAGAGTGCCCGCCAACACCATCCACAGTGCCGCCTGCTTCATCGTAAGACTCCTTTGCCAGCGCATACGGCGGCCGCTCGCCCCGCGGTCCGCGATGATAATGGGTAACAGGAGTGAGGGAGGTGATGCCGAAACACGAATGACACGCCCTTTGTCCCCGTCACGAGGAAGTATAGCACGGGCCCCGAGGGCGTCAAGGGGGTAACGTAAAAAACAGGGCGGTGGCCCAGCCCACGGCGGCCGGCTCGGTCGGCCCGCGAGGACCGCGGGCCATGTCGAAAATGCTTGACACGCGCCCGTGGGCCTTTCTATAAAGGTGTTTTGCCGGTGACTGCTCGGCTCTAGCCAGGGTGCGTCAGCGCGCCGACCGGGCGGTTCCTGTTCCACGGGATTCCCAGGTAAGGAGTAGGATGGATGGCGATTAACATTGGCATCAACGGCTTCGGGCGGATCGGACGCCTGGTCTTCCGAGCCATGTGGGAACGCAAGGACGAGTTCAACATCGTCGGCATCAACGACCTGGCCGACGCCGAGATGCTCGCCTACCTGCTCAAGTACGACAGCACCTACGGCCGGTTCCCCGGCGACGTGAAGGCCGACGACGGCACGATCCTGGTCGACGGCGCCGCCGTCCCCGTGACGGCCGAAAGAGACCCCGCCGCCCTTCCGTGGGGCGACCGCGGGGTGGACGTGGCCCTGGAATGCACGGGCATCTTCCGCAACCGGGAGGGCTGCGAGAAGCACCTGGCCGCCGGGGCCAAGAAGGTCATCCTCTCCGCCCCGCCCAAGGGCGAGATCGACGCCGTCATCGTCCTCGGCGTCAACGACGACGCCCTCAAGCCCGACGACAAGATCGTCTCCAACGCTTCCTGCACCACGAACTGCCTGGCGCCCGTCGCGAAGGTGCTGAACGACTCGTTCGGCATCACGCGCGGCCTGATGACCACCTGCCACGCCTACACGAACGACCAGAACATCCTGGACCAGATTCACACAGACGCCCACCGCTCGCGCGCCGCCGCCATCAACATCATCCCCACCACGACGGGGGCGGCCAAGGCGGTCGGCAAGGTCATCCCGGAACTGGACGGGAAACTGAACGGCATGGCGCTGCGCGTCCCCACGCCGGTGGGAAGCATCGTGGACCTGACGGCCAACCTGGCCAAGGGCGTGACCGCCGACGAGGTCAACCAGGCCATGAAGGCCGCCGCCGAGGGCGACCTCAAGGGCATCCTCGAATACACCGAAGACCCCATCGTCTCCACCGACGTCGTCGGCCAGAAGTGCTCCAGCCTCTTCGACGCCACCGGCACGATGGTCATCGACGACGGCACGCTGGTGAAGGTGACCTCGTGGTACGACAACGAGTGGGGCTTCTCGCATCGGATGGCCGACCTGGCCAAACTACTGGCCGCCACCTGATTGCACGACGATGTCTCTTCCGGGGGCGGGCTTCCGGCTCGCCCCCGTCTCGTCCCCGGAGCGCGGGAACAAAGGAGGTGTGCCGTGGCCAAGCAGACGCTTGATCGGCTCGACATGGCCGGCCGCCGCGTCCTCATGCGCGTCGACTTCAACGTGCCGCTCGACGACGATCTCAACGTGACCGACGACCGCCGCATCCGCATGGCGCTGCCGACGATTCGCTGCGCCCGCGAGGCCCGGGCCAAGGTCATCCTGATGAGCCACCTCGGCCGACCCAAGGGCAAGGCCGACCCGCGCCTGAGCCTCAAGCCCGCCGCCCTGCGCCTCGGGGAACTCCTCGAGACGGAGGTGGCCGTCGCTCCCGACTGCATCGGCGACGAGGTCGCCAAGGTGGTCGACGGCATGAGCGACGGCGACATCCTCGTTCTCGAAAACCTCCGCTTTCACGCCGGCGAAACCGAGAACGACCCCGAGTTTGCCAAGGCCCTGGCGTCGCTGGCCGACCTCTATGTGAACGACGCCTTTGGCACCGCCCACCGCAAGCACGCCTCCACCTACGGCGTGCCGTCGGTGATGCCCGAGGGCACCCGGGCCATCGGCTTCCTCATCCAGAAGGAACTGAAGTTCCTGGGCGAGGCGCTCGAGGACCCCGAGCGGCCGTTCGTCGCCGTCCTCGGCGGGGCGAAGGTCTCCGACAAGATCGGCGTCATCGAGAATCTCATCACCAAGGTCGACCGCCTGCTCATCGGCGGGGCGATGGCGTACGTCTTCATGGCCGCCCAGGACCGAGGCGTCGGCAAGTCCAAGGTCGAACGCGAGGTCGAGAAGAAGGGTAAGACCACCGACATGCTCGCCGTCGCTGCCCGGTTGCTCGAGAAGATCGAGGCCGCCGACGCCGAGGTCCTCTTTCCCGTGGACCATCTGGTAGCCCGCGAACCCACCGCCGCTGCCGAAACCGACATCCAGAGCCCGGACATCGACGACGGGTGGATGGGCCTCGACATCGGTCCGGAGACCGTCGAGGTGTACCGCGAGAAACTCGCCGACGCCAAGACCGTCGTCTGGAACGGCCCGATGGGCATGTTCGAGGTCACCCCGTTCGCCGAGGGCACCCGGGCCGTGTGCGAAGTGATGGCCCAAGTCGATGAGGTCGGAACCGCCATCGTGGGCGGCGGTGATACGGCAGCGGCGGTCGAGAAGTTCGGCCTGGCCGAGCAGATGACCCACATCTCGACCGGCGGGGGGGCGAGCCTGAAGTTCCTCGAAGGCAAACCCTTCGAGACCATCGAACTCATCGACGAGGCGTGATCGGGGGCCGGCAACCTCGGCCCTGGGTGCCTGGTTCGCCGCCCCGCTTGCGGAACGCGTGCCGTTTGGACCCACGACCGGGTAAGCCCGGCCGGGGAACGCCCACCGCTCGACAAGGAGCCCCGCCGTGAAACGGTCGGTCCATCAGTTGCCGCGTCCGGCCATCGCGCCGTCGCTCCTGGCCTCCGACTTCGCCCACCTCGCCGACGAAATGCACCGGGCCGAGGACGCCGGCGCCGACCTCCTGCACGTCGACGTGATGGACGGCCACCTGGTCCCCAACATCACCATCGGCCCGATTGTGGTGGAGAAGGTGCGGGCGGTGACCGACATGCTCCTGGACGTCCACCTGATGATCAGCGAGCCCGGCCGGTACATCCAGGCGTTCGCCGACGCCGGGGCCGACAACATCACCTTTCATGGCGAGGTCGTCGAGGAGCCGGAGGCGATGGCCGGCCGCATCCACGAGTTCGGGTGCACCGCCGGCATCACGATCAACCCCGACGGCCCGCTGGAGCGCGTGCACGTGGCCGCGCCCCACGTCGACATGGTCCTGCTGATGACGATCTACGCGGGCTTCGGCGGCCAGAAGTTCATGCCCGAGGTCCTGCCCACGATTCGCAAGGTCCGCAGCTGGCTGGACGCCGGGCAGCGGCTCGAGGTGGACGGCGGCATCTACACCGATACCATCGGCCAAGCCGCCGACGCCGGGGCCGACGTGTTCGTGGCCGGCACCGCCGTCTTCCGGACGCCCGACGGCGACTACGCTCGGGCCATCGGAGCCCTTCGCGAGGCGGCCGCCGAGATGATGTCCGGGGCCTGAGCCCGCCCGCGCGATCCTGGGAATGCAACGTATGGCGATCAACGGTCGAACCAAGAAGAAGGACATCCCCGAGGGGCTGTGGTTGCGGTGTCCCGGGTGCGAGGAGATGGTCTTCCGCAAAACCGTCGAGGAGAACCTGCACGTCTGCCCGGAGTGCGGGCACCATTTCCGCATCGGGGCCCGCGAGCGGATTCGGCTGCTGGCGGATACGGACAGTTTCGAGGAATACCTGCCGAACCTCATGTCGCCGGATCCGCTCCAGTTCGCCGACCGCAAACGGTACATCGAACGCCTCGCCGACGCCCAGCGGCAGACGCGTCTGTACGACGCGGCCGTGGTGGGGCGGGCCTACATCAAGGGCCGGCCGCTCGTCCTCGGCGCCATGGACGCCGGTTTCATCATGGGGTCGATGGGATCGGTCGTGGGCGAAAAGATCGCCGTCGCGGCCGAGAGGGCGACCGAACTCCGACTGCCACTCGTCATCTGCTGTGCCTCGGGCGGGGCGCGGATGATGGAAGGCATTCTCAGCCTTGCCCAGATGACCAAGACGAGCGCGGCAATGGCCCGGTTCAGCAAAGCCGGGGGACTCTACATCGCCGTCATGACCCACCCGACCACGGCCGGAGTGCTCGCGAGTTTCGCGTCCCTGGGTGACATCATTCTGGCCGAGCCCGCCGCGATGATCGGCTTCACCGGGCCCCGCGTCATCAAGCAGACGATGAAGCAGGACCTGCCGGAGGGGTTCCAGACGGCCGAGTTCATGCTCGAACACGGGTTCGTGGACGCTATCGTCGAACGCAAGCGTTTACGCAGCGAAGTGGCCGGCATCATGGACCACTGCATCTGAGCCGGGCAAGGTCCCAGGCCTCTTTCGCACGCCCCAGTTCCTTAAGCCCACCGGTTCCAGCCGGCAGCGGAACGGGGACACCGGCGAAGAAACTGCGGGGACCTTTTTCGTTTGGCGCGGCGCGCGGCGCTGCCTAGAATACCAGGGTCACTTCTTGTAAGGCCGGTCGGCTCGCCCGGTGGTCTCTCCGCCGCGGCCCGACCCCAACATGGGAGGGTGTGCTCGTGGGACTCTTCCAGCGGCTGCGGAAAAGCAAGTCGACCGAACTTCCCGGCTACTCGGCCATCGGCGTCATCCGCGAAGGGAGCATGTCGAAGATCTTCAAGGCCCGCCACCAGGACACCGACCGCATCGTCGCCATCAAGGTTCACAAGCCCGAAGCCCGGAAGCACGTCGCGAAACTGGAATCCGAGTTCCGCGACTTCACGGAAGGCGAAATCACCGCCTCGTTCGAGCACCCCAACGTCGTCAAGTGTTTTGAACACGGCACGCTCGGCGAGGCCCCGTACCTCGTCCTGGAGTATCTCGAGGGGATGACGCTGGCCAGCCTGCTCGGCGGCGAGAGCAAACACCTGGCCGGGCGGCGCATGACCATCGTCCGCCAGGCGGCCGCCGCCCTCGACCACGTCCACAAACGCCGATTCGTCCACCACGACTTCTGCCCCAAGAACCTCTTCCTGGTCGGCGAGCAGAACCACGTGAAACTCATCGATTTCGGCCTGGCATGCCCCCTGCTGGACCACGCCCGGAAGGGCTCCCGCATGGGAACCACCGAAATCCTGGCCCCGGAGGTTCTCCGCCGAGAGGCCTGCGACTACCGCGTCGATATCTTCGCCTGGGGCGTGGTGGCCTACCACGTGCTCTCGGGCCATTGGCCGTTCGAGAGCCCAGACCACCACCAGGCGCTGAGCAAGATCCTGAACGTCAAACCCGTGCCGCTCGAGCGCCGCGTCGACGCCCTGCCGGAGGAGGTCGGCCACCTCGTCATGCGGGCCCTCGCCAAGGAGCCGGACAAACGGCCGAGCAGCATGACCACGGCCGTCGGGGTCCTCGAACGGCATCAAGACGTCCCGCTCTAAGCCGATATGGCCCTGGACTGTGCCGCCCTGGTTCCACCTCGTACCCGTCTCGCCTTGTAGCCGCATGCTTCTGTGCGCGACGCCTCGCCCGTCCTTTGCTCTTCCTCATTCGCCGCTCTCCGGATGCCGCCCGGCCGCTTCGTCGCCGTGGGACCCACCCACCGGCGGTTCTCAGGCCGAAAACGCCGATTTTCTCCTTCCAAGTGACCATCGCGAGCGCGGGAGTCTGGGTGGACACCTGGAGCGCAAGAAAAGTCAAGTTTCCGCTTGACGACCGCCGATCTCTAAGGTATAGTACCATGGAACGGGGCTAAAGGCTGTTCGGCCACAAGACCATGGCCAACGCCAAATACAACCATCCCGAGATCGCCGACCTCGCCAAACAGATGGGCTACTCCGCCCGCGAGGTTCGGCTCACCCAACTGCAGCGGGCCGAGCGCCTCATCTGCCTCATCGACCCGGACAAATCCTACCCCTACGAGTTCGTGTGTTACCAAGTTACCGGCTATCGCCCCCGCCGCGACCTCGGCGAAGCGCTGCCCGGCGACGCGGTGCGAGAAGATCTCGGCCGCATGGTCGAGCAGGTCTCAGCCAGCCTGAAACTCAGCCCGGACGAACTCTCCGAACCGGTCTACACCATCGAGGAAGCGGCCGAGCACTTCAACGTCAGCCAGAAGACGATCCAGCGCTGGCGGAAACGAGGGCTGGTGGCGTGGAAGTTCCAGGGGGACGACGGCCGGACCCGCGTGGGCCTGCGGGCCTCCAGCATCGAACGGTTCACCAACCGCAACGCCGACCGCGTGGAAGACGCTGCCGCCTTCAGTCGCCTCAGCGGTGAGGAACGCCGCGAGATCATCCGCCGGGCCCGTCGCCTCAGCCTCTTCTGCCACTGCTGCCTGTTCGAGGTCTCGAAACGCATCGCCCGAAAACTCGGCCGGGCCGTCGAAACGGTGCGCCAGACAATCAAGCAGTACGACGACGAACACCCCGAGAACAAGTTGTTCCCGAACGCCACCGAGGCCCTCCAGGACACCGACCGGCGGCGCATCTACCAGGCGTACCAGCGCGGCGTGAGCGTGCACGCCCTGGCCAAACGGTTTTGCCGCACGCGGTCCAGCATCTACCGCATCATCACCGAGGAACGGGCCGCCGACCTCCTTCGCGAACCCATCGAGTACATGGACAGCGGGGAGTTCCACCGCAAGAACGCCGACGCGGTCATCCTCCAGGACCCCGTCGCCCGCGACGTCCTGTCCGGCGCCGACGGCGGCACCAAGACGCCGCCCAAGGGCCTCCCCATTTACTTGAAGAACCTGTACAAGACGCCGCTGCTGTCAAAGCAGGAGGAGCAGTCCCTCTTCCGCCTGTACAACTACCTGAAGTTCAAGGCCACCGAGGTGCGCCAGCGGCTCGAAAAGACCCGGTCGCCCAAAGTCGAGGATATCGAAGAAGTGGAGCAGCTCCTCGACGAGGCCGCCCGCGTCAAGAACCGCATCGTCCAGGCGAACCTGCGGCTGGTCGTCAACATCGCCAAGCGGCACGTGTCGCCGCAGTCGAATTTCTTCGAACTCATCTCCGACGGCAACATGAGCCTGCTCCGGGCCGTCGACAAGTTCGATTACACGCGCGGCTTCAAGTTCTCGACGTACGCCTCGTGGGCCATCATGAAGAACTTCGCCCGCACCGTCCCGAAGGCGGGCAAGCGCCGCGAACGGTTCATGACCGGCCACGACGAACTCCTCGAAATGACCGAGGACCTCCGCTTCGAGGGCGAGGAGGGGTACCGCGAACCGGACGTCACCGTCAAACAGAACATCGAGCGCGTGCTCGACGAACTCGGGCCCCGCGAGCGCGAGATCGTCATGCGCCGTTTCGGCCTCGGCGACATGCCGGGGCCGCAGACCCTGGAGGAGGTCGGGAAGCACTTCGGCGTCACGAAGGAACGCATCCGCCAGATCGAGGGCCGGGCCCTGAAGAAACTGCGCGGCATGCTGAGCCCGGAGGCGCTGGAGGAGATCACCTCCTAGCAGCCGGCGCCGTAAATTCCGAATGACGAGATCCGAATGGCGATTGAATGAGGAATGACGAGGGTGCGTCTCCGCGAATCGTCATTGGGGGTTCGTCATTTCTTCGCCAACGGCTTCGCCCAATCCCAACCCCTCCACGACGATGCCGGCAACCTCATCTACGACGGCCGCCGGACGTTCACTTACGACGCCTGGAACCGCCTCACCGAGGTCCGCATCGACGACGGCGACGGGGCCACGGGCGCCGGCGACACCCTCGTCGCGACCTTCGCCTACGACGGCCTCGGCCGGCGGGTGTCGAAAACGGTTGACAATGCCGCCGATTGGGATTGTACTTACCATTACTACTACGACACCTCCTGGCGGCGGATCGAAATGCGCGACGGCTCCAACCAGGTCCTGAAGCAATACGTCTACGGCACGCGGTACGTCGACAACCCCGTCCAGATCGGCGTGAACACGGATCCCGGGGAGGACGACGACGCCGAGGAGACCGGCACCCAGGACTATTGCGATGACTTCTACTATCCCGTCCAGGACGCCAACTTCAACGTCACGGGCCTCGTGGATTCCGGCGGCGACCTCGTCGAACGGTACGAGTACACGCCTTACGGCCAGCGGGCCGTGTTCAAAAACGCCGGCTCCAGCGACGAGACCACCAGCGCCCCGCTCTATGAATCGCAGCGAGTGGCTTGCGGCTTGCAGCCTGCGGCTTGGAGCATTTGTGACCTTGGTCACCAGGGCCTGCTGCTGGACAAGGAGATCGGCCTCTACGACAACCGCCGCCGCGTCCTCCAGCCACGATTCGGACGCTTCATGCAACGCGATCCGATCGGGTATGCGGATGGGATGGGGCTATATGAGTACACCAGTAGCTCGCCCAATTGCCGCCTCGATCCCACAGGGCTTGGCAGCGTTTTGGAGGGCATTTATGCTTGGGAGAATAGCCCGGCGGGCCACCCGGATGCCGGTCACGGAATGTACGCTTCGGAGTACCGAGCCTTTGTCTCCACTATACGTCAGCGTGCCGCGGAGGCGATCCACTCTGTCCGCCGTCCCGACCGCCACTATTCATTGCCCATCGGGCTGCCTACTCTGGCCGATAAACTTCAGAAGGGCCTTGACCATGTTGTTGATTTCTCCCCATGGCCGCCAGCCGGGGCCACCGGTCGTTACCTTCCTTTTTCGAACACGATGGAGGTGCCTCGCAACGCGTCAGAACGTACATTGATTGAGGAACTTAACCATGCTTATCATGATTCGGCATGGTGGGCATATGGGCCTGAGTACTCAGAGGCGCTTGCCGCTGCAATCGACGCTATTCTGACAAACTTGGGTTCGCTTGACGCCGTGGAGAATACGATTCGGCGTCGCGGCCCCTGTAAGACCGTGAAGACTCATTGGAAGGAATTCTGGGATGTCATGGCGAGGAGTTTTGGCGGCGATCGGTACGCAGTGACCTTCCAGTGGACAGAACTCGTTTATCTTAAACACGATAGAAAATTAACTTACAATGATGTGCAGGAGGCCATGGATGCAATGGGGCTAAAGATCAGCTGCACGCAGCTTGAGGGTCTCTACAATGGTATTATGGAGGCCGAGGGTGTACTGGATGAAGAGAAGCCTGGGCAGTGTTGCAAGGTTAGGTGCCCTGAGGACTTGCCGCCCTGCTTCAAGTGATATCCACCGACCGTTACTGCTCAGGCACAGGAGATCAGGCACATGCGTCGGCGAATGACGTGGATCATCGTCCTTGGCCTGCTCTTCGCAGGGGTGATTCTGGTGGGGGCGTTGCTTTCACTTATGACCCCTGTGGGAGGCCATCCGCCGTCCTATTACACGAAGGCCGACCTGCGTATGCTGACAAGCCTCACCGCGATCAAAGGGTTTTTGTCCAACCCTCCTCTATCTTTTCCTCAAGGAGACATCCACAACCTCTACCAGTGGTTTGCATCAAGGGGCCACGGAGTGCATCTGGAGGATCTGCCGCCGCACGTGAAGGATCCTGAAAAACAGGTCTTTGTGGACGGCTACGGTAGGGCTCTTGTGTATCGATTCCCTTCGAGCCGGGCGGAAGCCATGTTCGACCTGTATAGCGTGGGTGCCAACGGCGTTGACGAAAATGGCGAGGGAGACGACGTCACCGCTTGGCCTTTGACGGCGTTTGACGTTTATCGCAGTAAATTCGCAGGCGGACGGTTGGACGTAGAGTGGATACGCGCCAACCTGGGCAATTTGGAACGAAACGCCCAGGGCAAGATCATCGGCGCACCGCCGGAAAGGCTCGATCGAAACGGGGAGGATGTACCTGCGGGTGCAAACCCTCAGCCGTAGGCGGTGAGCCGCGGAATCGACTTGCATGATGGCGAAGGCCCTTCGGTTTCGGCGGACTGTGGGACCGCATACGCAGGCGGATGAGGCGGATGCTCGGCGTGGCGCGTCAGAAGCCGGTATGCGACGTACAAGAGTTCTTTGCCGGTCGGGTTGGGCCACGCTCACATGAAAACGGAAGCCTTTGCCAAAGGAACGAACCCATGAAACCCACCCTTTTCCACCCCACGTTCCACCACACGGCCGTCGCCGTTTTTCTGGCCGCGGCCGCTTTCGCAAGCGCCGGCGCGGTCCTCGCCGGGCCGCCCAGCGCTGACCCGCCCAGCGCCGCCGAACACGAGGCGGCCGTGGCGTGGTGCCGCATCCGAACCCTCCGGCAAGAAACGGCCTCACGAACCACGATCTGGCCGCCATGGCCTGCACGCAAGGCCAGGCCGAGGCGACCCTCTTATCCCTCGTCTCGTGGTACAACGCGAACCGCGAGACCCTCGCCACCCGCCGTGCAGCACTCGCCCGCGCCCGCCGCGAACTCGGCGACGCCCTGCAAACCATCCACATCGGCCCCCGCGACGATTCCCTCATCGCCCGCGTGCCGCGATTGAAGTCCGCCGTTGCGAGCGCCCGGGCGCGCCTTTGCCATTCGTCATTCAATTGTCATTCGGACCTCGTCATTCGGAATTCCCGCCCCCGTCATCCGTCTCGTCCAGGATGTGCCCGAGTTTGACGCGCTTCGTGTGCAGGTAGCGCTCGTTCTCCGGCCGGGGCGGGACGACGATCGGCACGCGCTCCACAATCTCCAGGCCGTAGCCTTCCAGGGCCACCACTTTGCGGGGATTGTTCGTCATCAGCCGCACCTGCCTGAGGCCCAGGTCGACCATTATCTGGGCGCCGATGCCGTAATCGCGCAGGTCCGGTTCGAAGCCGAGTTTGACGTTGGCCTCGACGGTGTCGAGCCCCTCCTCCTGCTGGAGTCGGTAGGCCCGCAGTTTGTTCGAGAGGCCGATGCCGCGCCCCTCCTGGCGCATGTAGATGACGGCCCCACGTCCCTCCTCGGCCACGCGGGCCATCGCCCGGTGCAACTGGTCGCCGCAGTCGCACAGGCGGCTGCCGAAGACGTCGCCCGTCAGGCACTCGGAGTGGATGCGGACGAGCGTCGGCTCCGTCTGGACGGGCACCTCGCCGTCGGGCCCCTCGATGCCGAGGCCCCCCAGCGTCAGGGCGATGTGGGGCAGGGCGTCGAGGATGCTCTCGTAGGCGTGCAGATCGAACGTGGCCTCCGGCGTGGGGAGGCGGACCCGGGCCACCTTCCGGATGAGCCGCTCCTTGCGGTGCCGGAACGCAATGACCTGGGCCACGGAGCACATCTTCAGGCCGTGCTCCTTGCAGAACGGGACGAGGTCGGGCACGCGGGCCATCGTGCCGTCGGATTTCATGATCTCGCAGATGACGCCGGCGGGCTTCAGGCCCGCCAGGCGCGCGAGGTCCACGGCCCCCTCGGTCTGCCCCGCGCGGACCAGGACGCCGCCCTCGCGCGCGCGAATCGGAAAGACGTGACCAGGGCGGACGAGGTCCTCGGGCTTGGCGTCGGCGGCGACGGCCGCGCAGATGGTCCGGGCCCGGTCGGCCGCGCTGATGCCGGTCGTGACGTCGGCCTGGGCATCGACGCTGACGGTGAACGCCGTGCCGAACTGGGCGGTGTTGACGGGCGTCTGGGGCGGGAGATCGAGGCGGTCGATCAGGCTCGGGGCCATCGGCAGGCAGATCAGCCCCCGCCCGTGGTACGCCATGAAATTGATGATCTCCGGGGTCACCTTCTCGGCGGCGCAGACAAGGTCGCCCTCGTTCTCGCGATGCTCGTCGTCGACGAGAACGACGGTGCGGCCGGCCTTCAGGTCCGCGAGGATCGCCGGGATGTCGCTGAATATCTCGCTCATGGCGCGTGTATGGTACACGGTGGCCGGCGGAGGTTCAAGGTCGTGACGGCCGACGAGGCGGCCGGTTTGCGGTGCGGCTCCCGGGTCTTTCGCCCGCCTCGGCCCGCCGCATTCGGCTTGCAGGTGTTCGGCCGGCCCCCATAATCGTCTCGGGGGCCTCAGCTGAATCCCGCGGCGTCTACACCGCGCTGCGCCTTACGATGGAGGGCACGAGCATGAATCGGCGTCGATTCCTTCACTCCGCAGCCGCCGGTGCCGCGGCGATGGCCATTGGTCCAGGGACATGGGCGGCAGAGAAGGATTCGGCCGCCGGCCTCGCCAAACCGCTGCCGCGCCAAATCGTCTGGCAGGACTGCGAGGTCGGGGCGATCTTTCACTTCGACATGCCGCTCTTCGCCGACGGCGGCTGGAGCCCCCGCAAGGCGATCCGCCAGACGTGGGCCCCGAGCCGCTATCGCCCCGAGAAACTCGACACCGACCAATGGGTGGCGGCGGCCAAGGCGATGGGGGCGGGGTACGCCGTGTTTACAGCCACGCACTTCAACGGGTTCCTCCAGTGGCAAAGCGACGCGTACCCGTACGGCGTGCGGCAGGCGACGTGGCGCGGGGGCAAGGCCGACCTCGTCCGTGACTTCGTCGAGTCGTGCCGGCGGGCCGGCATCAAGCCCGGCATCTACCTCAGTTGTTTCCGCAACGCGTACTGGAAGGTTGACCGGTACCGCGTCAATTACGGCAAGGGCGGCGAGCGTCAGGCGGCGTTCGCCCGCACGTGCGAGCGGATGGTCGAGCAACTCTGCTCCCGCTACGGGCCGCTCGTCCAGATCTGGTTCGACGCCGGGCTCATCTCGCCCGAAGACGGCGGGCCGAACGTCCTCCCCATCGTCGACAAGCACCAGCCGAACATGGTCTTCTACCACAGCCCCGAGCGGCGGGAACACCGCTGGATCGGCAACGAGGCCGGCTTCGCGGGCTATCCGTGCTGGGCCACCATGCCGGGCATCGACACCGCCGAGGCCGCTCACAAGGGCCGGCTCAAGGACGGCAGGAAACTCCTCCTCCACGGCGACCCGGATGGACGCCTCTGGTCGCCGGGCATGGTCGACGCGCCGCTGCGCGGCCACCACTGGTGCTGGAAGCCGGGCACGGAGGGGACGATCGAGTCGCTCGGTACGCTCCTGAAGTGGTACTACCAGTCCGTGGGGCGGAACTGCAACCTCATCGTCGGCCTGACGCCAAACCCGTCCGGCCTGTTGCCCGAAGCCGACGCCAAGCGGTGCGAGGAATTCGGCAAGGAGATTCACCGCCGCTTCGGCCGACCCCTGGCCGAGACGAGCGGCAGCGGCGACGAGGTCGTCCTGCCGCTGCCCAAGCCATGCCCCGTCGACCACGTCTCCATCATGGAGGACATCGCCGGTGGCGAGCGTATCCGCCAGTACGGCGTGGAAGGTCTTGTGCCCGGCGGCGAGTGGCAGACGCTGGGCGAGGGCATCTCGGTCGGCCACAAGCGGATCCAGCGGCTGAAGCGGACGGAGGTGGCGTCGGTCCGCCTCCGGGTGACGCGGTTCGTTGCCCCGCCGCGCATCCGGTCCCTGGCGGTCTACGACACGGCCGGGGCCTGAGCGCTACGCGTAGGGTGGGTGCTCCGCACCCACCCTACGGGTGCGGCGTTTCGGTTGACCGGTCGTGCCGGCGCGGGCTATAATCCGGCCGCCCTGAAGGAGTGGATCATGGAAACCCTGTTCGGTGCGGCCGCCGGCGCCTTGCCGTGCCTCATGTTCGGCGCCTTCGCGGTGCTCGCCGGCTCGCTGATTGTCTTCGGCATCCTCCGGGCGCAGAAACGCCGCAAGGAAATGCTGGCCCTGGCTCAGAAATGGGGCTTCGCGTTCTATCCCAAGGACCCGTGGAACCTGCCGACGTGGTACACACGGCTGGACCTGTTCAACCACGGCCATTCGAAACGGGCCGCGAACGTGATGAGCGGCGAGGTGGACGGCCGGACCGTCGTCGCGTTCGATTACCGGTACACGACGGGCAGCGGCAAGAACTCGCACACGCATTGTCACCAGGCGGTGGTGTTCCTGCTGCCGATCGACGCCCCGGCCGTGCGCATGCGGCCGGAGAGCGTGCTGGACCGCATGGCCTCCTGGGTCGGCTGGGACGACATCGACTTCGAGAGCGACGAGTTCAGCCGGCGCTATTACGTGGCCAGCGAGAACCGCCGCTTCGCCTACGATCTGCTGCACGCCCGGCTCATCGACTACCTGCTCCGCTGCGGCACGGCGCCGCACATGGAGACGGCCGGCGTGTTCCTGCTCCTCTACGACACCGGGTCCGGACAGGTGCAGAACTTCGAGCGGCTCATCACGATCGGGCAGACCGTGGTGAATATGATTCCCGACTACGTGCTGAAGGCGCGCGGCGTCGAGCAGACAGGCGCGGCGACCCCGGGAGGAACCCCATGACCGGATCGATGCTCGCCCAGGCCGAAGCCCTTTTCGCTCTCCTGCCGTTCTGCGCGTGCATCGGCCTGCCGATCCTCGTCGTCGGCATCGTGCTTATCGGAATGTATAACAGCCTTGTGCGCGGGCGGAATCACGTGCAGGAATCCTGGGCCGGCATCGAAACGGAACTCAAGCGCCGCTACGACCTCATTCCGAACCTCGTCGAGACCGTCAAGGGCTACGCCGCCCACGAGAAGGAGGTCCTCCAGCAGGTGACCCTCGCGCGGACGCAGGCCCTGACCTCCGGCGGATCGCCCGCCGACCAGGCCCGCAACGAGAACGCGCTCGTCGGCGCCCTCAAGCACCTCTTCGCCGTCGCCGAGGGGTATCCGACGCTGAAGGCGTCGGAGAATTACCTGGCCCTCCAGCGGGAACTCGTCGAAACGGAGAACCGCATCCAGGCCGCCCGGCGATTCTACAACGCCAACGTCCGCGATTTGAACGACCGATGCCAGATGTTCCCGACGAGCGTGGTGGCGGGGATGTTCGGCTTCCAGCCGGCGGAGTTCTTCGAGGTCGAGTCCGCCATCGAAGGCACGGCACCGAATGTAACCTTCGGCGGCGGAGGAGAGTAGTCGGCGCGTCCCGGAATGCCGAATGACGAATTCCCAATGACGATTGAATGAGCCAGTGCCGAGGGCCCGCGCACCGCATCATTGGGGTTTCGTCATTCCCTCGTCATTCGCCATTCACGGTTACCCTTTACGGTTCCGCATTCCCCGTTCCGCGTTCCGTGTTCGATAAGACCTCGTCCATCGCCCCGGACCGGTACCCCTCCAGGTCCACCGTCACGTACGCGTAGCCGAGGGCCTTGAGGGCGGTCACGATCTGCCCGTGGTGCCGCGACACGAGCCGGGCCACCTGCTCGGGCGGCACCTCAATGCGCGCCACGTCGCCGTGGTCGCGGACGCGGCAGACGGCGTACCCGAGGTGATGCAGGTGCCGCTCCGCGGCCGCCACACGCTCCAGGGCGGCCTCGGTAATCGGCTGCCCGTACGGGAACCGCGTGGCCAGGCAGGGCGAGGACGGCCGGTCGGCGGTCGGCAGGTCGAGCCGGCGCGAAAGGGCCCGCACGTCGGCCTTCGCGAGGCCCGCCTCCATCAGCGGACTGGCGACGCCCAACTCCGCCAGCGCCTTCGTGCCGGGCCGATGGGCCCGGGCGTCGTCGGCGTTCGAGCCGTCCAACACCTCTTCCAGGCCGCGCTCCTCCGCCAGGTCTGTGATCGCCCGCAGCAGCGCCCGCTTGCACACGTAGCACCGGTCGGGCGGATTGTCCGCCAGGCCCGCCACCTCCAGCGGATGCTGCGCGAGGACCGCGTGCTCGGCCCCGAGCCGCTCCGCCAGGGCGTTCGTCTCGTGCACCTCCTCCGGCGGGAAGAGCGACCCCGTCAGCGTGACGGCCAGCACGTTCTCGCGTCCGAGGACGTCGAGGGCCTCGGCCAGCAGGTACGTCGAATCCACGCCGCCGGAAAACGCGACGCAGGCCGACTCCATGTCCGCGAGCATCGACCGCAGGCGGTCGCGCTTCGCGTCCAGGCCGGGCGTCTCGGGCGCTTCGTGCTTCCTCTTCTTCGCCATCACGACTCCTCTCGCGTCACGAGGTGCGTGCGGCAGAACGCTTCCTCGGCGGGTGCGGCTTCCAGCGTCCGCGCCTCGCCGCCGACGGGCTGGACCGTCATCGGCCGCACCTCGCCCGGCGGGACCTTCGTGTACCGGAGCGTGACGGCGGCGGCCTCGGCGATGGCCCCGTCGTCGGCGGGCCCGCGGACGATGGTCGTCGGCCCCGGCACGTCGGCGGCTTCGATCCGCACGTCGCCCGGCTCGGCCAGGTCCGCCAAGTGCGCGTTGTCCGCCTGGTGCCGACCGACGACAACCCACGCGCCGCCGCCCAGGCGGAAGTGCCGACCGACCTTCAGCAGCTCCACGTCCGTCGCCGTGGGATGCTTCTGCTTCATGAATTCGCCCAGGCGGTGCGCGAAGCCGGGGTCCGTGAGCAGGCACCCGCCGGCGGGCGTGGCGTAATCGGTGACCCCGAGTTCCGCCGCCAGCGCCATCTGCGGTTTGCGGGACCGGCCGGCGAAATCGCGCAGACGGTCGCGGTCGAGCATCCCCTCGCGCTCCGGCCGCGTCGGCTCAAGGCACCGGGCCGACAGGGGCCGGACCAGCAGGTCCACGAGGCCCGCTTCCTTCTCCACGAGCCTCAGGGCGTCGCGCCGCTGCGACATCGGCCGCTGGCCGATGACTTCGCCGGTGAAAACGAAGGCCGCGCGTTCTGCCGCCATCAGGCGACGTGCCTGGCGCAGCGTCCAGATGCGGCAGTCGATGCACGGATTCAGATGTTTGCCGAAGCCGTGCGTCGGGTCATGGAGCAGGGCCAGGTCCGCCTCCGTCCCATCGATGACACGGACCTCGGCCCCAAGCGCTTCGGCCCGGCGGACGGCTTCCCGAGGCTCGCCCGCGGGCCCGCGGCGGGCTTCCCAAAGATGGACGACGTGCAGCGCCAGAACGTCGATGCCCTGCTGCTGAATCAGGCGCACGGCGAGCATCGAATCGAGCCCGCCCGAAATGCATCCGATGGCCTTCGTCACGGCGCCGCCTTGCTTTAACACGCCCCTGTGTATAGTATGACGAGGCTTGAAGGCAATCAAGCGGCGCAGAGGGAAGCGCGGCGGGTCTCCGCACCCGCCGCGCGAAGGATTCGAGCGCGGTGGGTACGGGGACCCACCGCGCCCTATAGGAGTTCCACACGCGGTTACCTATGCCCGAACCCACCGCCATCACGCCCGACGACGTCGCCCGCGCCCTGGACGGCCGCATTCAGGGCGATGTCTTAACCGACCGGTTCAGCCGGTCGGCGTATGCGACGGCGGCGTGCATCTACCGCATCCCGCCGCTGGCGATCGTCGTGCCGACGTCCGTCGACGACGTGGCGGCGGCGATCGAGACGGCCGGGCAACTGGGCATCTCCATCACGGCCCGCGGCGCGGGGTCCGGCGTGGTCGGCCAGGCGCTCGGGCGGGGGATCGTCCTCGACTTCACGAAGTACATGGACCGCATCCTCGACGTCGACGCCGAGGCCCGCCTCGTCCGCGCCCAGCCGGGCGTCGTGACGGAGAACGTGAATGAGGCCCTCGCCCCACACGGCCTGATGCTCGGCCCGGACCCGTCCAGCGCCCCGTTCTCCACGATCGGCGGGAACCTGGGGACGAACGCGAGCGGGGCGCGCGGCATCCGGTACGGCTCGATCCGGGAACACGTGGCGTGGCTGGACGTGATCCTCGCCGACGGTTCCCGGGCCCGCCTTGAGCCGCTCGACTCGGGCGGCGCCGATTGGCAGGCCCTCGCCGGCCGCGACGATCTCCTCGGCCGCGCCGCCGCCGGCACACGCCGTATCGTCGAGGAAAACGCCGACCTGCTCCGCGAGCACCGCCCGTACACCTCCAAGCACAGCGCCGGCTACAACCTGTTCAACGTGCTCGACGGCGGGCGGGTGGACCTTACGCGCCTCATCGTCGGCAGCGAAGGCACGCTCGCCATCGTCGTCGAGGCCGGCATCCGCGTCGTCCCGAAGCCGACGGAGCGGGCCAGCCTCCTCCTCTGGTTCGACGGCCTCGACAAGGGCGGCGAGGCGATCCATTCGATTCTCGACCTCGGCCCGAGCGCGTGCGAGATCATGGAACGCGTCTTCCTCGACATCGTCCGGGCCGACGGGGCCGTCCCGGAGAAGTATTTGCCGCCCGAGGCCGACACGGTCGTCCTGGTGGAGCAACTCTCCGATTCGCGGGCCGAGAACGAGGCGTTCCTCCGGCGGGTCCGCGAGCGGATCGTCGACGACCTCGGCCTGGCGTTCGGGGGGCTGGAGGCCCACGACCCGGCCGAGCAGGAACGCCTCTGGCAAGTCCGCAAACAGGCCGTCCAGATCCTCCAGCGGCTGCCGGGACCGAAGCGCGTCACCGCCTTCGTCGAGGACGTCTCCGTCCCGCCGGACCGCCTGGTCGAGTACATCCACGGCATCCGGGAGGTGTTCGAGCGCCACGGCGTGGAGGCCGCCATCTACGGGCACGCCGGCGACTCGAACCTCCACGCCCGGCCCATCCTCGACACGCGCCGGCCGGAGGACGTCGCCCGCATGCGGGCCATCGGCGACGACGTGGCCGACCTCGTCGTCCGCCTGGGCGGCACCGTCTCGTGCGAGCACGGCGACGGCCTCGCGCGGAGCGGGTACCTGCGCCTCCAGTTCGGCGACCGCGTGTACGGCCTGATGCAGGAGGTCAAACGCCTCTGGGATCCGGACGCCCGTCTCAATCCCGGCAAGGTCGTGACCGACGAGCGGCGCGTCCACACGGACGACCTGCGCCTCGGGCCGGACTTCCACCCGGTCGAGACCGGCGAGGCGTTCGACCGCGACCCCTGGGCCGAGGAACTCGTCCGATGCCACGGCTGCGGCATGTGCCGCGAGTTCTGTCCCGTCTTCAAGGTGACCGGCGACGAGGCGGCCACGCCGCGCGGCAAGGCGAACCTCTTGCGCGAGGCGCTCAGCGGCGGGCTGAGCCTTGCCGACCTCGACGCCGACCCCATGCGCCACGTGGCCGACCTCTGTTACAACTGCAAGTCCTGCCTCGTCCAGTGCCCCAGCCGCGTCAACGTGCCGGGGCTGCTGCTGAAGCACAAGCAGCACCTCGCCGAGCGCGGCCACCTGCCGTGGACGGAGCGACAGATGACGCGTGTCCGCCCGATGGGGCGGGCCGGCAGCGCCGCCGCCCCCGTCTCGAACTGGATGCTCGGCGCCCGGCCGGTCCGGTGGCTGATGGAGAAGGCGGGCGGCGTCGGCCGGGGCGCCGCCATGCCGCGCTTCAGCCGCGACCGGTTGCCGGAAGGCGTGGAGATCCTCGCCGACGGCGATCCGGTGCGGCGCGTGGCGTACTTCGCGGGATGCTTCGAACTCTTCAACGAACCGCAGATCGGGCGGGCCGCCATCCAGGTCCTCCACGCCCTCGGGTGCGAAGTGGTCATTCCCGAGCAGCGGTGCTGCGGCATTCCGAAACTCTGCGCCGGCGATGCGAGGGCGGCCCTTTCGGACCGGGCGTTCAACCTGGACGTGCTCGCGCCGCTCGCCCGCGCCGGGTACGTGATCGTCAGCGGATGCCCGTCGTGCGTGCTGACGCTGACGGAGGAATGGCTCGAGATGGACGAGCCGGACGAGCGGACCGCCGCCGTCGCCGAGGCCACCCGCGACGTCCACGACCTGCTGGAGGAACTCGCCGACGAGCGCGCAGGGCCCGTGCCAATGGCGGCCGCGTCGCCGTGGACGACCCGCCGGCTGGCGTATCACGCGCCGTGCCATCTGCGGGCCGTCGGGCGGGGGGACCAGCCGAAACGGCTGCTCGAGCGGCTGCTCGGCATCGCGTTCGTCCTGACGAACGAGGAGTGCTGCGGGATGGGCGGGACGTACGGCCTGAAGGCCCGCCACGCCGCCACCGCCGAGGCCATCGCCCAGCCCGTCGTGGACCGTATCCGCGACGCCGGGGCGGAGGCGGTGGTGACGAGTTGCGGCATGTGCCGGACCCAACTCGCCCACGGCACGGGCCTGCCGGTAGTCCATCCGATGGAGGTGCTCGCCGACGCCCTCGCGCCGGCGTCGGACATCCGTCCCTGAACGAGGCGAATGGCGGGGATATCCGGACACAATGCACGGCCGGGCAAGACCAGCCGCGGCAGCAAGGCGTTGTGTCTGCGCCGCGTATGAAGAGAAGGATGAGAGCCTATGCCCCTCACACGCCGGTGCTTTCTCCGAACGACGGCCGCCGCGGCGCTCGCCGCCGCGATCCCCGGCCGCCCAACTCGGGGCGCGCCGAACCGCAAGCCCAACATCATCGTCATCTACACCGACGACCAGGGCTACGCGGACCTGTCGTGCCAGGGGGTGGTGGACGACATCCGGACCCCACACATCGACCGCTTGGCCGGCGACGGCGTGCGCATGACGGCTGGGTACATCACGGCGCCGCAGTGCGTGCCGTCGCGGGCCGGGTTGATCGCGGGACGGTACCAACAGCGGTTCGGTGTGGAGAGTAACCGGTCGCCTCTCGACGGCTTCAATTCGCAGAAGACGCTCGGCCAGCGGCTCAAGTCCGCCGGTTACGCCACCGGGATGACCGGCAAGTGGCATCTTGGACCGGCCGAGGAGATCGTCGCGCACGGCTTCGATGAAGTCTACTGTACGCAGGGGCGCCGCCCCTGGGCGAATGTGGACCTCGACGGAAACCCGGTGGCGGCGGGTGTTGCCGACCACACACCCTACCATCTGGAGGCAAACCGGGCCGCGGCCTGTGCGTTCATCCGGCGGCATCGCGCCGAGCCGTTCTTCTACTACATGGCCTTCCGGGCCCCGCATGTGCCGCTGGATGCCCCGAAGAAATACCTGGACCGATTCCCTGGCAAAATGCCGCACCGCCGGCGTCAGTGCCTGGCCATGATGAGTGCCGTCGATGACGGGGTGGGCGCGGTGCGCAAGACGCTGCGCGACTGCGGCATCGAGGAACACACGCTCCTCTTCTTCATCAGTGATAACGGGGCCCCGCTGAAGATCCACAAGCGCGACGCGCCCGGCGGCGGGCCCGGCTGGGATGGCTCGCTGAACGATCCGCTGAACGGCGAGAAGGGCATGCTGACCGAGGGCGGCATCCGCGTGCCGTTCGTTGTCACCTGGAAAGGCCGGCTTCCCGCCGGCCGGGTGTGCGAGCATCCCGTCATTTCGCTCGACGTGACCGCCACCGCTGTCGCCGCCGCCGGCCTGGCCCCCGACCCGGCGCTGGACGGCGCGAACCTCCTTCCGAACCTCACTGGCGAGGTGTCCGACCCGCCGCACGAGGCGCTCTATTGGCGGTGGATTGCGCAGTCCGCCGTCCGCGAGAGCAAATGGAAACTCCTCCGCGGGGGCGACCGCGAGTACCTGTTCGACCTCGAGGCCGACAAGGAGGAGAAGCACAATCTGATCGCACAGCACCCGGATGTGGCCCGGCGACTTCGGGCCAAACTGGACGCGTGGGCCGGCGACCTCGACCCGCCCGGCCTGGCGACGGGACCGATGGCCCAGACCTGGGAACGTTACTTCGACGTCTACCTCGACGGCAAACCCCCTCCGCCGATAAGAGCGATGCCGCGCCGCTGAGCCGTTCGCCGGACGAAAGCGCTCGCGAGGCACGAGCCCGCCGGGGGTGAAAGACGTCTGTCGCCCCTTGCGGGGCTTCAGGGATTCGCTTTGTTCCTGCTACCCCGGTCTTGCGACCGGGGCTACCTTCTTCGGCCCCTCCGGGGCCGGGTCGCCGACGTCGAGGAGTACAATCTGTCGACCGTCCGTGCCACCCGTCGCCCTCACAGCCCCTTCATCTCCAACCGATGAAACACCTGCCGCGGCTGCGGCAGGCGGTAATCCGTGACCAGGACAAGGCGGCCCTGGGCATCCACGGCCAGAGCCTCGGCCCGGTCCATCCCTTCGACGGCCGGCACGTTTACCTGTTCGAGGCGGTTTTCCTCCGGCCACCATCGGACGAGGCGCTGCGCGGGGCCGGGCGCGTCCGTACCCGGGCCGAGCAGGACGAGGAGCGTCTCGTCCGGCCCTTCCGTCAGGCCGCGGATGGCCTCGTCCGGCTCGGTCGGCAGGACGATGGGCTCGGCGAAGGCGGGCGGTGCACCGGTCTCGACCAGGGCCTTCGGGTTCGCCATCGGGAGGACGACGGGCTTGCCCTGCGACAGGGGCGACCGCAGCCCCAGCATCAACCGGCCGCGCCAGACGGCCATGCCTTCGATGTTCAGGCCGCCGCCGTTCGGGCCGCGCACGATGATGGCCTGGACGTTCTCGAACAGCCGGGCGCAGCGGACCGTCAGGTGCCGGAGCACGTCGCCGCGAAGGTTCTCATACACACGGACGCGGGTGATGCGCCGGGCGTCGGGCGTGAGGGAGACGAGGGCCAGGCGGTTCCGGGCGGGGCGGGCCTTCTCCTTGTTCTTCGTCCGGGTTTGGCTGGTGGCCGCAAGGAGGTCGTGGTCCCCCCACGGGGCGAGCGATTCCAAATCGTCCAGGGCCGGCGTGCCCGGGGGAAAGGGGAGGCGCCAGCGCCGGTCCGGATCGTCGAGCGCCACGCCCCACAGGTGGGTCGGGGCCTCATCGCCGCAGACGACGGCCACCTTACCCCCACCGCGGACCACGAGGCCGGAGGCCTCGATGAGGGGGACGACGCTCTTTGCCTCGGCGGCCGCTTCGCCGGACGCTGCGGCCTCGGGCGGCTGCGGCGCGCAGCCGCCCACGAGGACGGCCAGGGCGGCGACTGCCAACATCATGAGGCGACTTCCCGCGCGAACTTGCGCTCGGCGCGGTGGGGCGGGAACCCCACCGCGCGACATCCCCTCGTAGCCATCGCACGTTTCGTTGCAGCAGGACATCGGGTTATCCAAATAACTGTGTCCAGGTCTTCTTGTGCCGGCCGAGCCCGACGCGCCGGTGGCCGCCCATCATGTTCTTGTGATGGCCCGGGCTGTACCACCATTGCCGGATAGCGCCGGCCCCCGTGTCAGTGCCGGCGGCGATGTTCTCGGCGTGGGCGGAGCTGCCAAAGTTGGCAGCCCGGTCCCACGGCGTCTTCTTGCCCTGGACGGGCGACTCGTGCGCGAAGAAGCCCTTCTCGACCATGTCCTTGGAGTGGTCGCGTGCGGCGTCGCAGAGGCGGACGTCGATGCGGAGGGGCTTCAGCCCCGCAAGCAGGCGGATCAGGTTCAGCCGACGGATGCCGCGCACCTCCTCGGGCTTGATCTTCGAGACCGTCTCGGCGTTCTCGACGAGGACGCGCCGCTCCGCATCCGTCGCCGCAAGGGCGAGCACGCTGGTCAGACCCTCGTGGTCGCGGAGGGCGTCCGGGAACGGGCGCGGGTCGGGCAGGGCGTTCTCGGCATCCGGATGGTGCTCGCGGAGATAGTCGGCGGCCCGCTGCCGGTGCGCGCCGAGGGCCAGCAGCCGCTCGCGCCGCGTCTCGAGCTCCGGCCGGGTCTTCAGGACCTCTTCGGGCGGAATGACGAGTTGCGACTCCAGGGCTTTTAGCGCCCCGTCGCCCTCGGCCTTGATCTTCTCCTTCGTGAGGCCGCCGTCGCTGAGGTTGCGGATCGTCTTACGGTGCGTCTCCAATTCCGTCTCGTCCGCGTCGGCGAAGCGTTTGCGGAGCATCTCGCGCGTGGCCGAGAGCAGGTCCGCCCGGTACCGGGCGACGAGCGGGTCGAGCATGCGGTCGGCGGCGTCGTAGAGCGTGGCCGCCCCGCGGGGACCGTAGGCCAGGAGGTCGTCCGCGACGGCCGTGCGGGCGGCATCGTCCTCCGCCTTGCGGAACTTGCGGCCGAGGACGGTGACCTGCCGGCGGTCCTGGGCCGTCAGCGTCCCGGACGGCGCCTCGGCGGCGAAGACCGGCACCAGCAAGGAAAGCAAAAAAACCAATGATGAACAAGGAATGATGAATGCGGAATGAGGATAGGCCGCGACTCGTGCGGTCATCGGCGCGGACCGTTCAGCGTTCTCCGTTGAGCGTTCCCTGTTCATCATGGTTCTTCAACAGCCGGGCGGGCGACCGGGTACGGTTAATGCTCGGTCGGCTGGCCGAGGATCTCCTTGAGTTTCGCGTACTGTGCGTCGCAGAGGTCCTGGGTGTCGGCCTCCAGCGTCAGCCGCAGCAGCGGTTCGGTGTTCGACGCCCGGCAGTTGAACCACCACTGGTCGTACTCCACCGTCACGCCGTCGAGGAAATCGACCGTGCCGTCCGAGAACGTCTGGGCGAGTTGCTGGATGGCGGCTTCCTTGTCCTCGACCTCGAAGTTGACCTCGCCGGTGGTGGCGTACCTGCGGAGGGGGGCGACGAGGTCGCCGAGCGTCTCGTCCGGATGGGCCGAGAGGACCGTCAGCACCTTCAGCAGGGTGATGACGGCGGAGTCGCAGAAGTAGTTGTCGCGGTAGTACGTGTGGCCGGAGAGTTCCCCGCCCAGCGGCGCGTTCGTCTCGCGGAGGGCCCGTTTCATGTAACTGTGGCCGACCCGTTCGCGGTGCGGCACGCCGCCGTACTTCTCGATTTCCTCCTTCAGCGCCCGGGTGGACCGCAGGTCGTAGACGATGGTCGCACCGCGTTCGTCGTGGAGGAACTCCGGCACGAGCAGGGCGGTGATGAGGTCGTTGCCGACCGACTCCCCGTTCTCGTCCACGAAACCGACGCGGTCGGCGTCGCCGTCGAAGCACACGCCGCAGGCGGTGTCGGTGGCGCGGACGCGGCGTTTGAGGTCTTCCAGGGCGGCGGCGTTGAGGGGATTCGGCTCGTGGGTGAACCGCCCGCTGCGCTCCAGGTTCAGCGGTTCGACGTCCACGATGAACTCGCGCAGCAGGCTGGGCACCCACTTCGACGCCATGCCGTTGGAGGTGTCCAGGGCGATCCGCATCGGCCGAATCTCGCCCGCGAACTTCTTCACGTGCAGCAGGTACCCGCTCGAGATGTCCTCGTGCCGAAGGGGCCCGACCGGCTGCTGGTCCGTGTCGGTGACGGCGGCGGCGATGTCGCGAATCTGCTCCAGGCCGGAGCCCATCCCCACGGGCACGCACTCCGGGCCGGTGATCTTGAACCCGTTGTAGGCCGCCGGGTTGTGGCTGGCGGTGACCTGGACGCCGCCGAGGGCCTTGCGGCTGCCGACGGCGTAGTAGATGGCGGGGGTCTCGATCTCGCCGATGAGCATGGCGCCGACGCCGGCCGCCCGGATGCCCTCCGCCACGCGCTGGGCGTACTCCTCGCTCGTCGGCCGCATGTCCCGGCCGACGATGATCCACTGCTCCTGCGGCTTGGCGCCGCCCGGCAGCCGCTCCACCAGGTGCCGGGCCGTCGCGTAACCGACTTTCCAGGCCACGGCCCGCGTGATCTGCTCCTCGGCCAGGCCGCGGATGTCGTACGCCTTGAAGATGACGTCGAGGTCCACGTCGGGCTCGGCGGCGGTCTCGTCCGGACCGGCGGTCACCTCCCGCCACGGGCACTCCTTGCACTTCGGGTAATGGCGGGCGATGCGGGCTCGGCAGACGGCCTCGCTGATGGCGTACGATTCGCCCGGGCACCGGCGCTCGCCGCTGGGGTTGGTGGGCACGTCGGGTCTCCCACTCGCAAGGGGACGTCAGAGGTTGAACTTCGGGCTCTGCCCGAGGAACGCCCTCGGGTTATGCCAGACGACCGTCTCGATGGCCGGCTCGGGCAGTTGCAGGGCCCGCATGGCGCCGATCGTGACGAGGATGGCCAGGGGGTCGCTGTCGCCCCAGTCGGCGGAGGAGTTCATGAGCATCCGGTCGGGGCCGAAGTCGCGCACGAGGCCCGCCGCCTCCTCCGGCGACAGTTTGCCGGGGTAGACCGTCAGGCCGGTCCAGCACCCGGTGTCCTGGGCGATCTGGATGGTGTCGCGGGTGCAGTGGTCCACGACGCACAGGTCGCGAGGCGGATCGACCTCCTCGATGATGCGGGCGATGATCTCGGTGCCCGGCCGCTTCTCGTCGGCGTGCGGCGTGTGGATGATGCACACCAGGTCGCGCTCGGCCGCCAGTTCCAGTTGCCGCCGAAACGTCTGCATCTCGTTGTCCGTGTTCTTGTTCAGGCCGATCTCGCCGATGCCCAGCACCGTCGGCCGCTCCAGGTACGGGTCGATGCGCTCCAGCACCTTCTCGGTCAATTCGACGTCCTCGGCTTCCTTCGGATTCACCGCCAGGACGCAGTAGTGCTGGATGCCGAACCGCTCGGCCCGCCCTGGCTCGAACGTGGTCAGGTGATTGAAGTAATCGAGGTGGCTCTCGGCGTACTGCCGGTCCGTGCCGGGCCAGAAGGCGGGTTCGCAGACGGCCACGATGCCGGCCTCGGCCATCAGGCGGTACTCGTCGGTCGTCCGTTCCAGCATGTGGATGTGCGGGTCGATAATCTTCATGGTGGGTCCTCGCTTCCGGCGCGACGGGCGTCGCCGCGACCAGCGCTCATGGTAGGCAAAACCCGAAAATGATTCAAGCACCTCTTGCCGTAGCACGATTGAGGGTGTAGAATAACACCAGACTCGGGAACCGAAACCAGAAGGAGGTACGTGATGTGTGACACCTGTGGCTGTGGTGACAAACCGAAACCGACCGAAGAAGAAGAGCAGGAAGACCAGGACGAGTAGGGGAGGAACCACCTCCTCTAGCCATGCCGCGGGGCGCACCTTCCGGGGAAGCGTCCCGCGGATTGTATCGGCGCCGCCGCCGCCCGTCCGCCGGGGCGTCGACGCACGTAACACACCCGGGCCCGCCGCGAGTGTCGGCCGGGCCTTACGCGTCAACCAGCGAATCATAGAAGGAGAGCCTGAGATGGGTAACTGCTGCGGTTGTGGATCCAGAAAAAACGACGACAAGAAGAAACAGGACAAACCGGAGGACGAGAAGAAGAGCGGCTGCAAGAAGTAGCACCGTCTCTTCGGCCAGACTGCGATCGCGGGGCGCGCCCGTCGGGTGCGCCCCGCCTCGTGCGCGGCCGGTTACTTCTACTAACCGGTTTCGGGTAAGTTCTGCGCGGTGGGCCTCCGTACCCACCGCGCGAGAACGTACTGCGGCGCGGCGGGTGCGGAGACCCGCCGCGCAGGGCTGCGGTCCTGTTTTCCGCTCGGTGGGTCGGGATACCCACCGCACGGAATGCGGTTTGCGCGGCCCCGGGAAATCTCCGGCAAAATGTTTTCACGGGTCTTGACTCCGCCGCCCGTGAGGCGAACAATAGGGTGGAAGTGAGGGAAGGAAAACCCCCAGAACGAACGCCTTCCCCAACCAGAGGACCGACAACCGAAGCATCCGTCGTCAGTCATCCCCCCACTGGCGGCGGAGTAGAGCCGGACGGAGCCACGGCGACTCCGTCCGGCGTTTTTTGCGCGGTTTCTTGCGTGGATTGGCCCCAGGTGTCCGGCTGGCCCGGCAACCACGCTTCGCCGCCGGGCCGGCCAACGACGGCGGGTAAACTTGCCCGGCGCGTGATGCGAGCCGCCGCTGCCTCACCCCGTCAGCCGGTCGAGCAGCGCCTCGGCGCCGCGTTTCGACGGAATGGCGTACCCGCGCGCGAGGTCCGGGTCCTGGTGCAGCGGCGGCCGCAGGTTCGCCAGGCCCACGCACCCGGGACACCCGTCCTCGCAGCCGCAGCCGGCCACCAGGTCCCGGCACATCGCAAAGAGCCGGTCGATCATCGCGTAGCCGCGCTCGGCGAACCCGAGGCCGCCCAGGAACCGGTCGTAGACGAACGCGGTGGGCCGGCCCGTGTTGGAACTCTCGACCTGGCCGGAGAGGTCCCGCCGGTCGCACATCGCGAGCATCGGCAGGCAGACCAGCAGCAGGTTCCGCACGCCGACCAGGGCCTCGACCGGCCGCAGGCCCATCCCCGCCAGGTCCTCCAGCACCTCGCCGTCCGGCATGAGCCACAGGCCCCGCGTCGCCAGGGTCTGCGGCGGGAGGTCGAGGGCCGTCTGCCCGATGTTCTCGTTCGTATAATACTTGATTTTCTTGAACGCCACCGTCTGCCACGTCACGTCGAGCCGGCCGAAACACACCTCGCCCGCGGGCACCGTCTTGCGGAGGTCCTCGCCCCGCACGCGACACGTGTCCTCCAGGATAGGTTGGGTGTAGTAATCGGTGTCGGCGGGTTCGACGTAGGCGACCTTGCCGTCGAAGTCGAGGTCGCGGACCTGGAAACTCTCGCCCCCGTGCAGGTAGATGGCGTTCGGGTAGACGAGTTCCGGGGCGCTGATGGCATCCACCTGGCCGATGACCTCCGCGCCCCGCCGGTCCGTCCGGACGATGGTGAACGTATCGTTCGAGATGGTCCGCAGGTCCGTCTGCTGGCTGGGCGACTCCGGCTGCGACCAGTAGTACCGATCGTCGATGCGCGTCATCCGGCCGTCGGCGGCGACGGCCTCGGCGACCTCGGCCGCCCGCGGGCCGAACACCTCGGCGTCCTCCGGCGCGAGCGGCAGTTCCGCCGCCGCGCACCCCAGATGACTCGCCAGGATGTACGGGTTCGACGGGTCGATCACGCCCTCCTCAACGGGCCGCCCGAAGAAGGACTCCGGCTCGTGCACGAGGTACTGGTCGATCGGATCGTTGTACGCCACCAGGACCGAAAGCGACTGCTCCCTGCCACGACCCGCCCGACCCGCCTGCTGCCACGCCGACGCGATCGTCCCGGGGAAGCCGACCAGGATGGAGGCGTCGAGCGTGCCGACGTCGATCCCGAGTTCCAGCGCGTTGGTGGAGGCGATGCCGAGCAGCCGCCCCGTGAAAAGAGCCCGTTCGATCTCGCGGCGCTCCTGGGGCAGGTATCCGCCGCGGTAGGCCCGGATGCGGTCGGCGAGGGCGGGATGCTGCTCGGCCAGCCGCTCGCGGGCGTACCGGTAGACGAGTTCGGCCACCACGCGGGCCTTCGTGAAGACGATGGTCTGGACCTCGCGCTCGACGAGCCTCGCCAGCAGGTCGGTGGCCTCGATGTTCGCGCTCCGGCGGGCCAGGCCGTCGCGCCCGAGGGCCGGCGGGTTCCAGAGGACGAACAGCCGGGGCCCCGCCGGACTGCCGTCCTCGTCCACGCACGCGCACGGGCGGCCGGTCAGCCGCTGGGCCAACTCGGCCGGATTCGCGATCGTGGCGCTGGCGGCGATGAACTGCGGCCGGCTGCCGTAATGGGCGCATACCCGCGCGAGCCGCCGCATCACCATCGCCACGTTCGACCCGAAGATGCCCCGGTACTGGTGCAACTCATCGACAATCACGTATTTGAGACTGGCCAGGAACGTGGCCCATCGCGGATGGTGCGGCAGGATGCCCACGTGCATCATGTCCGGGTTCGACAGGATGACGTTCGCCTCGGAGCGGATCTTCCGCCGGTTGTGCCGTGGCGTGTCGCCGTCGTACGTGGCCGGGCGGAGGGCGTCGCCGACGGCCGGGTGGGCCTCCGTCCACCGCTTCAGCGTACCCAACTGGTCCTGCGCGAGCGCCTTCGTCGGAAAGAGGTACAGGGCGGTGGCATCGGGTTCGGCCAGCAGCCGTTCCAGCACCGGCAGGTTGTAGCACATCGTCTTGCCGCTCGCGGTCGCCGTGACGACGACGAGGTCGCGTCCCTGGCGCGCGAGGTCCAGCGCCCGGGCCTGGTGGACGTAGAGGCGCTCGATGCCGCTCCGCGCGAGGCCCTGGGCAAGCGGGTCCGGCAGCGGATGGGCCGGCTCGGCGCAGCGGGCCGCGCGGGCCGGCATCGACCGGACGTGGGCCACCTGCCCCTGGTACCCGCGGTCCTCCATCAGATCCGCGAGGAACCGGCCGAAACGCCCGGCGCCGGCGAGGGCGTCTGTGTGGCCCGGCCGGCTTGCCGGGCCGGGGGAGCGCTGCGTGTCCGTCGGGGTGATCTTGGGCCGAGGGTGCCGGCGTCGGGCCATCGCATGGGCTCCGGTGAGAGACGGGGCGAGCGCCCGGACCGCGCGGGTCCAGGGGCTCGCCCCGTGCCGATGATGATGTACCGCGCCGCGGGCGGCGCGTCAAGGCCCGGCTGGCCTCACTCCCACGCCTTTTGCTTCTCCTCCACCCGGATGGTGATCGTGTTGCTCTGCACGTCGCCGGTCCACCACGGCTGGCTGTCCTTGGCGACCGCTGCCGCCTTCGCCGGCTTCTCGACGGTGTACGTGGCCGTCACGCGATACGTCCCCGGTTTCGGGAACCCAAAGAGGTTGCGGCCGAAGCGCTCGTACCGGAGGTTTTTCGTGTCGGCGAGTTCGGCGGCGGTGGGGCCCGCGATGGCGTCCATTTTCTTGCCGTAGAGCGCGTTCAGATCGATCGTCCGCCCCCAGAACGCCGACTCGCGCAGGCAGGCGCGCTCGGCCGGCGGGACCGCCTCGTCCGACGGCCAGGGGATCACCTGACGAATCGTCAGCGGCTGCGGGCTGTCGTCCAACGGGTCGACCGTCAGCGTCAGCGTCCGTTCCAGGCGGGGGTCGATGGCCACGGTGCGCGGCCCGGCATTGATGAGCCGCACCTCCACCGTCACGGGGTCGCCGAGCGTGTAGACGGCCTTGGTCGGCCGGAGCAGGGCTGCCAGGTTGAACGAGGCGTCGCCCGGCGCGTAGGTGTGGGGTGCGGGGAGGTCCTCGGCCGTGGCGGGTGGCTTCGAAGGCCCCTCGGCCGGCCCGGGCTTCGGCTCGGCGGGCCGGGGTTCGACCGGTTTCGGCTCCGGGGGTTTCGGCTGGACCTCGGCGGGCGTCGGCTCAGGCGGTTGCGGCTCGGGCGGCGCCGGCAGGTCGACGGCCCCCACCTGGAACGAGAACCCGTTCGAAGCGAGGCGGCCCCGTCCGTCCGGCGTCGCGAGAAACATCGAGAACGTGTACCGCCCCGCCGACAGCGTGAAATACTTATCCAGATCCACCGTCCGGACGAAACTGTCGCCCGGCACGATGAGCGCCGGCTTCGGCGGCGGGGGGGGCACCACGCCCGTCGCCACGTTGCCCTTGTCCGGAACGCTCTCGCCGGTCGTCATGCGGATGAGGATCCGGCCCTTGCCGGGCAGATACAGTTTGGCGTCCTTCTCGACCAGGGGCGCCTGGACGTACGTGGCGGAATCCTGGGCGTTGTTGGTCACCCGGACCTCGATCGTCTTCGCGCCGCGGACCGGAAAGACCTGCTGGACCGGCTTGACGGTAAGTTTGAGCCCGTCGCCCGTCGCCGCAGGCGTCACCGGCAATTCCGTCGTGGCGAACTTGCGGAGCCGGTCGGCCTCCTTCGAGTCGGCGGGCCAGGCCCGCGGCCCGACGAGTTGGAACCGCCGCTGCGCCGCCTGCCCGAGCGGTTTCAGCGGGGCCACGTACGTTTGGCCCTCGACGTCGGAGCGCGGCTTGTCGAACGCCCGGACCACGCTGCCCACGTGGATGCGGAGCCCGCCGGGCAGCAGTTTGCCCTTGAGGACGTCGAGCAGCGCCGCGCGGGCCTCCCACACCAGCCGCGGATCCACCGTCGGGTTCGCCTGGACGGCGTCGATCTTGAACTCCACCACCAGCGGGGCCTGGGCGTACGCCTGCTTCAACGGATCGGCGGGCGCCGCTTCCGCCTCCGGCGTCGCCACCGGAGACCTCTCCGCCGGTGGGGTAGCGGCCCCGGCAGCCACGGCGGCCGCCAGAAGGGACAGAACACAACACGTCCGGTACAGCATGGGGGGATCTCCACTACGGTTCCCGTCGCTCGGCCAAGCGCCGCTCGTCCCGGGCCGGATATCATAAAAGGAATGAGCCAATGAAGCGGCCGGGCGGCGCCGGTCGGCAAACGGGATGGTGTCGGGGGCGTCTCCTTGTGCGCGGACCCGATTCGGCTTCACAGTGTACCGCGAGCGGCCGCCCGCGTAAAGGCACCACCCGCCGAAACCGGGGCGGGAATCTGGCGCCATTGCCCGCTCAGCCGCCGACCGAAGGTCGTCGGTTCTTCCAAAGGCCCTCGACGTGCCGTCGACGGCGCAACGCGGCGCGAGCGCCACCCCACCCACATACCCTTGACGCAGCATCCCCATCTGCTATACCGGAACGTGCGGACCGGCCGACCGCAGCCGCGGGGGGTGTCCGGCATCGCTGACCAGGAGGTGGACGATGACCCGTCGCATGATCCTCGTACTCGTGTCCGGCTGGATGCTGCTGATCCTCGGTGGCGGCGTGGCGGTCGGGGCCCCGGCCCCGTCGGCCGGGTGGCCGACGTATCGGCACGATGCCTCGCGTAGCGGCATCGCGTCGGAGTCGCTTGCGCCGCCGCTCGCCCCCGCGTGGGTCTTCGTGCCTCCGCTTCCGCCGGAGCACGCCTGGGGCGACCCGCAGCCGAAGCCGATCGAACACAACCTGGAACTGCCTCGCCTCCGTTTCGACGACGCCTACCACGTGGCCGCCGGGCAGGGGGGCGTGTACTTCGGCTCCTCGGCGGACGGGCAGGTGTACGCCCTCGACGCCGCCACCGGTGCCCTGCGGTGGCGGTTCCCGACCGAGGGACCCGTCCGCTGCGCCCCGACGCTCGCCGACGGCCGCCTCTACGTCGGTTCCGACGACGGGCGGCTTTACTGCCTGAGCGCGGGCGACGGCGCCGAAGTGTGGACGTTCCAGGCGGGGCCGACCTCCGAACGTCTGCTCGGCAACGGCCGCATGATCTCCGCCTGGCCCGTCCGGACGGGCGTCCTCGTTGTGGACGGGACGGCGTACGCGGGGGCCGGCGTCTTCCCGGCCGAGGGGCTGTTCCTGTACGCCCTCGACGCCGCCACCGGCCGCCTCCGCTGGATGAACGACACGGTGGCCCAGGGCGGGCGGAGCGGCATCTCGCCGCAGGGGTACCTTCTGGCGTCGGCCGAGCAACTGTTCGTCCCGTCCGGACGGGCGATGCCGGCCGCCTTCGAACGCGACAGCGGCCGCTTCCTCTTCCAGCGGAACTTCAGTTGGCGGGCGATCGGACTGTTCGGCGGCACGTACACGCTGCTCGCCGGCGACCTCCTCTGGAACGGCACGGAGCAGATTGCGGCCGTCTCCGTCAAGGACGGGAACCTCGTCCTGAATGAGGGCCGGCCGTCGTACGACCCGTCGGCCGGCAGCCGCCGACTCATCGTCTCGGACGACACGATCTACCTGCTGACAGGGAAGGAGGCGGCGGCCTTCGCCCGAAAAGACTGGATAGAGGTGCAGAAGCGGCTGACGAAGTTCAAGCCGCGCATGATCGACCTGACGCGCCGCCTCGGCGACGTCCGGCGGCGCCTCCGCGACCGCGCGACCGACGGCCTCCGCAAGGAGGAAGCACGGCTGAAGAAGGACATCGAGAAACTCACACCGGAGAAAAACCAACTCCAGGACCGCCTGACCAAGTGCACCCGCTGGCGGGTGCCGTGCGATGCCTGCGACGCCATCGCCTTGGCCGGCGAAGCGCTCTTCGTGGGCGGCGAGGGAAAGGTCCTCGCCTTCTCGGCCGACTCCGGTAAGACGACGTGGACCGGCGAGATCGAGGGACGGGCCCGCGGCTTGGCCGTCGCTGACGGCCGCCTGCTCGTCAGTTCCGGCACCGGGCGCATCTACGCCTTCGCGCCGGCCGGCGCGGCGGGGCAGGGCGGCGGCAAGACCGTCACCGTCCCGGACGCGAAGGATCCGTTCCCCGCCGGCTCCGACCGCCGCGCCGTGGCCGAGGACATGGCCAAGGCGTTCGACCTCTCCCACGGCTACGGCCTGGTCCTGGGCGGCGACGGGCCGCTGGCCCTGGCCCTGGCGCAGCGGACGGACCTCCGGATGCACGTGCCCGTGTCGGACGCCGCCGCGGCGAAGAACCTCCGCCTCGCGATGGTCGAGGCCGGCGTCCACGGCAGCGGCGTCACCGTGACACACGTGCCGCCCGGACCGCTGCCGTACCGCGAGGGCTTCGCAAACGTGGTGGTGTGCACGGGGGACTTCTTCGCAGGCCCTCCCACGGTGCCCGCCGAGGACGTGGCGCGTCTCGTCAAACCGTGCGGCGGACGGGTGCTGATGGAGAAACCGGCGGGCGCCGAGAAGCCGCCGGCCGAGATGCAGGCGTGGATGAAGGCGGTGCTCGAGGACCTCCGCCGCTCCGGCAAGGCCGACCCGGAGGCCGTCGCCGACCGCTGGGTCGCCCTCCGCCGCGGGGCGCTCGACGACACCGGCACCTGGACCCACGAGTACGGCGACGCCGGGAACACCGGCTCGTCCGACGACGGGCGGGTCCGCGGGCCGCTCGGCATCCTCTGGTACGGCCGGCCGGGCCCGGCGGAGATGCCGAGCCGGCACGCCAGCGCCGCCTCGCCGCTCGCCATCGGCGGCCGGCTGTTCGTCCAGGGCGAGAACGTCCTCATGGCGTACGACGCTTACAACGGCGTGCAATTGTGGCGGCGGGAAATCGAGGGGGCCATCCGGCTCGGCCTCAAGACCCGGGCCTCCAACCTCGCCGCCCGGCCCGACAGCGTCTTCGTCGCCGTCCTCGGCCATTGCCTCCGTCTCGATGCCGCCACCGGAAAAACCCTCCGGCAGTACAATTGCCCCAAGGGCGAAGGGTCGCAGTCATGGCGATACATCGCCGTCGACGGCGATCGCCTGTTCGGCTGCACGCAGGGCGGGCTGCTCTTCGCCTTCGACGTCCCCTCCGGCGACGTCCTCTGGACCCGTCAGGGCAAAGCCGTCATGGAGACCACCCTCTGCCTGGACGACGGCAAACTGTTCTACGTGGACCGTCGCGTGACCGATGCGCAGCGGAAGGCGGGCCTGGAGGGGATCGATCCGAAGAAACGCGTGGACCGCCGCGGCAAACCCGTCCCGCCGGACGTCCGCCTGGTCGTGGCCCTCGACGCCGCCACCGGCAAACCCGTCTGGCAACGGCCGCAGTACGTCGGCGACTGCGTGAAGATCGGTGCGCCCGGCGGGGACCTGACGGCGATGGCCGCCCGCGGCGTGGTGCTCCTGTGCGGGCAGCCGTGGAACGGCCACTTCTGGAAAGAGTTCTTCGCGGGCGAGTTCTCACGCCGAAGCCTCATCGCCCTTTCCTCCGACGACGGCTCCGACATCTGGTCCGGACGCAAGGGCTACCGCAGCCGCCCCATTGTCATCGAGGACACCATCTTCGCCGAACCGTGGGCGTACGACCTGCGGACCGGCGAGCCCAAACGCCGACGCCATCCCGTCACCGACGCCTACGGCCGGTGGCAGATGGCCCGGCCGGGGCATCACTGCGGCAACATCGTGGGCGCGCCGCACGCCCTCTTCTTCCGGTCCGGGTCGACGGCGTATTACGACCTCGTCACCGACGAGGGCACCGCCCACTTCGGCTCGCAGCGGCCGGGGTGCTGGATCAACTGCATCCCGGCATGCGGCGTGGTGCTCATGCCGGAAGCCAGCAGCGGGTGCGTGTGCCCGTTCTCCATCCACTGCACGGTCGCGTTCCACCATCGCAAGACGAAGCGCGTGTGGGGGATGGCCAGCGCCGACGGCCCCGCCACGCCCGTCAAGCACCTGGCCGTCAACTTCGGCGCCCCCGGCGACCGGCGGGCGTCCGACGGCACCCTGTGGCTGGCGTATCCGCGGCCGTATCACGGCCGGCTCGTCCTGGACCTGGACCTCGGCGTGGACTGGAAGACGGCGTGGGGCCATCGCATGGCCCATCCCGATTTCGTCCAGGTGGCCGGCACGGAGACCCCCTGGCTCTACGCCGGGGCGCTGGCGTCCCGCGAGGCGTACCGCTTCACCGTACCGCTCGCCAAGAAGGACGAGAAGAAGGCGTACACGGTCCGCCTGCACTTCTGTGCCCCCGAGGGCGAGGCGCCCGGCACCCGTCGGATGGACGTGTCGCTCGCCGGCAAGACCGTCTTGGAGGGGCTGGACGTGGCGAAAGAGGCCGGCGGGGCCAACCGGGCGGTCGTCAAGACGTTCCAGGGCGTCCGGGCCGGCAAGACCCTGGAGGTGTCCCTCCACCGGACCGGCAAGGAGGGACCCGGCCCGCTCCTCGCCGCCATTGAGGTCCGGCAGGAATAGAGATTCGCCGGGCGGCACGCTTTCGCCAACGAAAGCGTGCGCCGCTGACGTGATCGAGTGTCGGCAGGGTATCGAGGTGTGCGTCGAAGCCTGTGTTCGCCGGCCCGCTTGCGGGCCGCGCGCCTTTCCTGCTTTCGCAACAGCGCGAAAGCAGGCCACCCCGCCGGATTCCCGCGCGGCGGGCCTCCCGGCCTGCCGCGCTTCAGTCCACACGCGATGGCGCGCGGTGGCCCAGGAGGGCCACCGCGCGGGAAATCAACGTGGCGGGCAATGAAGCGTCAGTCGGATCCCCGCGTCGCCTTCCGCGCCGTCTTCGGATCGATCCCCAGGGCCGTCAGGATCTTCAGGTCCGCCGCCGGCAGCGGCAGCGACGGGATGTCCTCCACGCGCATCCACCGGGCCTCGTCGGCCGCCAACGTCCGAACCCGCCCCCGCGGCGCCCGGCAGTGGTAACACCGCAACGTCACCTTCAGGTGCGAGTACGTGTGCGTGACGTCCACCAGGTGGTCGCCGACGGTGACCTGGAGGTCGCACTCCTCCTTCAGTTCGCGTCGGATACATTCCTGGATGGATTCGCCGTCGTGCCGCTTGCCGCCGGGGAACTCCCACAGCCCCGCGAGCATCTTGCCTTCCGGCCGCCGGCACATCAGGACTTTGCCGCGGCGCCACACGATGCCCGCGCCCACCTCGATGTGTGGCACGCGCTTCCGCTTCCGCTTCACGGGCAGGCGGTCCTGGATACCGCGCCGGGCCGCCCGGCAAAGCGTCCGCACCGGGCAGACGAGACACGCCGGCGACCGCGGCGTGCACACGCGGCTGCCGAGTTCCATCACCGCCTGGTTCCAGTCGCCCGGCGCGTCGCGCGGGACCAGCGCCTCCGCCAGACGCCACAGGTCTTTCTGCACGGCCGCGTCCGACACGCACCGCTCCACGGCGAACCACCGGGCCAGGACCCGCACCGCGTTGCCGTCCACCGCGGCGAGGCGATGTCCGAAGGCGATCGACTGCACCGCCCCGCACGTGTACCGTCCCACGCCGGGCAGACGGGCGAAGGCTTGAGGGTCGTCCGGCACCCGGCCATCGTGGTCGCGGACGACCTCCCTGGCGGCCTCGTGCAGATGGATCGCCCGGCGGTAATAGCCGAGGCCTTCCCACACCTTCAGGACGGCCTGGCGCGGGGCATCGGCGAGGGCCTCGAGGGTCGGGAACCGTTCGAGGAAGGCCTCATAGTACGGCTCGGCGGTGGGGACCTGCGTCTGCTGGAGGAGGACCTCGGCTACCCAGACGGCGTACGGGTCGCGCCTCCGCCGCCACGGCAGGTCGCGGCGATGGGTGCGGTACCAGTCGAGCAGCCGGCGGCGGAGGCGTCGCTTCCGGCCTGACGAGGGCAGCGGCGTCGAGTTGTCAGCGGTGGAGGGCAGGGGGGACTTTCTCTATAGGTATCGGCGCGCCTCGTTGAGCCGTCGACGGCACGTCGACGGTTGTTGCTGTCCAAACGACCGCCGTCCTTCGGTCGGCGGCTCAACGGTGCGGCCGGGGCGCCTTTCCCCTCGCCGCCAGCTCCTCCAGCGCCGCATCGTACACCGGCGCCCGGTTCGACCAGTCGAACCGCTGGACGGCGTCGGCAAGTTCGGCCGCCTGGTCCCACGGGCCCTTGCCGCGGAGCAGCGTCGCGAGTTTCCGCCGCAGTGACGGGTCGTCATCGTACAGAAACGTCGCGCGGGATACCTCGGGCACGAGTTCCGGGTAACTCAGCCGGTTCGGCATGAGGGGGAAGCACCCGCCCGCCATCGCCTCGACCATCGAGAGGCCGAACCGTTCCTGGATGGCCGTCGAGACCGCGATGTCCGCCCGGCGCACGTGGGCCTCGTACGCCTCGCGGTCCGGCATGTACCCGAACTGGACGATGTGGCCGGCCAGCCGCCCACGGGCCTCCTCGAACACCTCCGGCCACTTGCGGAACGTCTCGCCCAGGATCGCGAGCCGAAACGGCAGCCCCTCCTCCGCGAGGAAGAAGAGCGTGCGGAAGAAGGCGTCCGGGTTCTTGTCGTACTCCCACCGATGGCTCCAGAGGATCGTGAGCGGCGGCTCGTGCGGCGTCTCCTCCCGTCCGGCAACGAGCGGTTTCAGGTTCGCCCCCAGGTGCATCACCCGGCTCTTCGCCTCGATCGATTCCGGCAGCCCCGGCGGAACGTAGTCCGGCATCTTGTCGAGCAGGCCGGCCACCGCCTCCAGGAACTCCGTCCGATGGTACGCCGAGTTGAACCACACCTCATCGGCTGCCAGACACGTCGTCAGGTTCGTGAACCCGTACTGGTAATCGCGCCGCTGGCCGGGCTCCACGGGGTACGACAACTGGTTCTCGTGGAAGAACGCGACGGTGGGCAGGGCCGCCAGCGCCGGCGGCGCCAGGGCCCGCCAATCGGCCAGGCTCAGGAAGTCGCTCGCGAAGACGGCGTCGAACGTCTGCCGGCGGGCGAGCGGTTCGGCCTCGCGGGCGAAGTGGATCGCCGACCCCCGCATCCGCCACTTCCATTTGCGGGCCGGCAGCGCCAGCACCGTCCACCGGTGCCGGGACGCCGACCGCAGCCCCTCCAGGAAGTCCGCGTGCGACCCGCCGAAGTACGGCTCGATCGCCAGGATGTGCAGCGGACGCGCCACGGGAGGCTCCCTGCTGAAGGATGCGATGCATCCTACCCGCCCGCGGCGGGATGTTCAACCGGCCAGCGCCCCCGTATGGCCCGGCGGGTCTTGCCCGGCCGGGAGCAACGCTTCCCGCGCCCGTTGAGCCGGCGACTCACGCGTCGACGGTCTTTGCTGTTCGAACGACCGCCGACCTTCGGTCGGCGGCTCAACGGGGCAGGGGAACGTCATCGCCGCCCCGTTTCGCTGGCATAAACGCCCTCCAGGTGTCGATAACCCGCACAGCCGAAGGGTTGACACCGGTCCGCCCAGCGAGTCTAAAGGAGGCGGCCCCGGGGAGGGTTTCGGGAAGGAACGTGCGTGACGAGCACCCTCTGGAACCTGATTCGCCTGGCCCGTCCGGCCCACTGGCTCAAGAACGTGTTCGTCCTGGCGGCGATCGTGTTCGGCGGACGGATCGGCGACGCCGACGCCTGGACAACCGTCGCGTGCGCCGCGGCCGCGTTCTGCCTCGCCTCCAGCGCCGTCTACGCGCTGAACGATCTCATGGACCGCCGGCAGGACGCCCGCCACCCGCTGAAACGCGACCGGCCGCTCGCCTCCGGCGCGGTCGCCCCGGCAACCGCCGTCGTCTTCAGCCTCATTTTGGCGGCGGGAGGGATGGCTCTCTCGGTCCTCGCCGGGCCGGGGGTGCCATGGGCCGTCGGCGGGTACCTCGTCGTGATGGTCGCCTACTCGCTGGGGCTGAAACGGGCGGCCATTCTCGACGTCCTGCTCATTGCGTGCGGCTTCCTGCTGCGGGCGGAGGCCGGCGGGTTGGCGGCCGGCGTCGACGTCAGCCGCTGGCTCCTCCTGTGCACGCTGACGCTCAGCCTTTTCCTCGGTTTCGCGAAACGGGAAGCCGAACGGGCCGCCCTCGGCGACCGGGCCGCCGAAACCCGGGCCGTCGCCTGGTCGGTCTACACGCGGCGGAGCCTCGAGCAGATGATGACGATCTCGGCCGGGCTGGCCATCGTCACGTACCTGCTGTACACGGTCAGTCCGCCGCCGCCCGGCGCGCCCGCCGAGGGACGCCGCTGGCTCTTCGTCACGGTCCTGCCGGTGGTGTACGCCGTCTTCCGGTTCTACAGTCTGACGCTGGCCGGCCGCGTGACCGGGCCGGTGGCCGCGTTCCGGCGCGACCCGCCGTTCGTCGCGGCCCTGCTGGTGTGGCTCGGCATGGTGGCGGCGGTGCTGTACGGATGATGAAGCCGGCGCGTGTGGCCCGGCCGGGCCACGTTGAGCCGGCGACGGTACGTCGCCGGTTGTGTCGTTGATCGTGGTCACCGCTGCGATCTGCGCGGAGCCGCCCGTGTTCGCCGGCCCGCTTGCGGGCCGTGTGCCTTTGGCTACGACAGGGTGGCATGGCCACGCTTGCGTGGCCATGGGCTTTGCGTGAGCATGGGCGCCGCGTGACACATGGTCACCCAACGCTCGATTGGGTAGCGGGCAGGACGGTCCACCGCGCAGCCACAACAGGGAGCAACGATGACTCCGGCGCAGGCGGCCGTCAAACGCGCGATCGACGTGGTCGTCTCGGCCGGGGCGCTGCTGGTGGGCTGGCCCGTGCTGCTCGTCATCGGCCTGGCGATCCGACGCGACAGCCCGGGACCAATCCTCTTTCGCCAGGAGCGGGCCGGTCGCCACATGCAGCCGTTCACGATGTATAAGTTCCGGACAATGCGGCCGAACGCGGCCCCGTACGGCGTGAGCCCCGGGTCGCCCGAGGACCCGCGCCTGACGCCGCTCGGCCGATGGCTCCGCGAGACGAGCCTCGACGAACTGCCGCAACTCTGGAACGTGCTGAAGGGCGAGATGAGCCTCGTCGGGCCCCGCCCGCTGTACATGACCCAGGCCCGCGAGTTCACGCCGCGCCAGCAGCGGCGGCTCCGGGTCCGGCCGGGCGTAACGGGCCTCGCCCAGGTCCACGGGCGCGGCGAGGTGCCGCACCAGGAAAAACTCGAAATCGACGTCCGGTACGTCGAGCAAATGAGCCTGGCCCTGGACCTCCGCATCCTCTGCCGCACCGTCTTCAAGGGCCTGGGACGCCAGACGGCGTATCAGAAGTGGTAACGTGGAAGTATTGACACAGGGCGACCGGGCGGTATGCTAAAGAAGGCACGTCGCCGGACCACCCGCAAGGGCAACCCATGGCCGAACGCGTCAACATCCTGCTGACCTGCATCGGACGCCGCGTGAGCCTTGTGCAGGCATTCCGTCGGTCGATCGAGACGGTCGGCGTCGAGGGACGCATCCTCGGGGCCGACTGGTCCCGCCTGGCGCCGGCGTTCCACGCGGCCGACGAGGGATTCGTCGTGCCCGGCGTCAACGCACCGGATTATGCCGACGTCCTCCTCGACGTCTGCCGCCGCAACGACGTCCACATGGTCGTCCCGCTCATCGACTGGGAACTCGGCACCCTGGCCGAGGCCCGCGACCGTTTCGAGGCCGAGGGCGTCCGCGTCGTCGTCTCCTCGGCCGAGGTCACCCGCACGTGCTGGGACAAGCGGCAGGCGTTCCGATTTCTGAGCGAGCACGGCGTGGCCACGCCGCGCCTCCTTTCGTTCAAGGAGGCGGCGGCCGGACCGTTCCCGGTCATCGCGAAGGACCGGCACGGCAGCGCGTCGAAACGGGTCCGGCAGTTGCACAGCGCCCCGGCGGTGAAACGGATGCACCGCCGCCGCCGGCGGCTCATCCTCCAGGAGTACGTCGAGGGACGCGAGTACACCGTGGACGTGTACACGGGCCTGGACGGCCGGCCCCGCGTCGCCGTGCCCCGATGGCGGATCCAGGTCCGGGCCGGCGAGGTGTCGAAGGCCATGACCATCCGGCACCCGGAGGTCATCCGCCAGAGCATGCACCTGGCGGAGGTGCTCGGCGGCTGCCGCGGCGTCATCACGTGCCAGTGCCGCGTCGACGCCAACGGCGCCGTCAAGTTCTTCGACGTGAACCCGCGGTTCGGCGGCGGCGTGCCGCTCGCGATCCGAGCCGGGGCGGACTTCCCCACGTGGCTCATCCAGGAACACCTCGGCCGCCGGCCCGACATCGACCCCGACGCCTGGGAGGCCGGCCTCGTCATGCTCCGCTACGATGAGGCCATCTTCCGCCGGGCCGCGCAGACGGGCATGGACGAGGCCGGCAACGAGATCGCCGGCGGGTGAGGCCTTTCGAGCCGGCTGCGGAAGTTTACCCGCCGGAGGCGGGCAGCCGGATCTCCTCATCCACCGTGGCACGTCCGGGCGGGAAGGCGGTTTCCCGTTTGACACGGCCCCGCACGCGGGTATGCTGCGTGGAGTGCGGCAGGAACCTCATCGCACGCTGGAGGCGATTATGCAGGCCAAAAAGGGCGGGTCCGGCCCCTCCGGACGCAACAAGGTCACCATCAAGATCCCAAGGGAACTCTACGAGCGAATCCAGACCATCATCGAGGGCACCGGCTTCGGTTCGGTCACCGAGTTCATCGTCTACGTCCTGCGGGACCTCGCTGCCGTCGAGGGCGTCGCGGAAAGCGGCGGCCTCTCGGGACGCGAAGTCGACCTGATCCGTCAGCGGCTCCGGGCCCTCGGGTACCTGGACTGACCCGCCGACTCTTCCGCCTTGTTTCCGATACGCCGACGGGGGAACTGACCCGAGGAACGCTCTTGCCCGAAATCAACGTGCCGTGCCCCATCGCCGACGCCGTCCGGGACGCCTACCGCGCGGGCGAGGAGGACGAGGCGATGCAGCCCCGCATCCTCGTCGGGGCCGACGGCCGGTCCGTCGGCCGCATCGGCGGCGGCGATTACGTCATCTTCTACGACATCCGTGGCGAGCGGGAAATCGAACTCACCCAGGCGTTCACCGAGCCCGCGTTCACCCACTTCCAAACCGCCCCCATCCAAACGCACTGGGCCACGATGATCCAGTACAGCCCGGACCTGGACGTCCGCGTCGCCTTCCCGCCCGAGGGCGCCTTGGCAGACACGCTCAGCGAGTGCGTCAGCCGGGCCGGCCTGGCGCAGGCCAAGATCTCCGAGTCGGAAAAGGCCATCCACGTCTCCCACTTCCTGAACGGCAAACGCTCCGAGCCGTTTCCGGGAGAGCAGCGCGTCGCCGCGGCTAGCCCGAACACGCTCCACTACGACGAGGTGCCGGAGATGGCCGCTGCCGACGTCGCCGACGCCGCCGTCCAGGCCCTCGCCGGCGACGCCGCCTTCATGGTGGTCAACTTCGCCAACGTCGACGTGCTCGGCCACATCGAGAACCGCGACGCCATCCTGCAGGCCGTCGCCACCGTCGACCGCGAGGCCGGCCGCGTTATCCACGCCGCCCGAGACGCCGGCGTCACCGTTCTCGTCACCGCCGACCACGGGACCGTGGAGAAATGGTATTACCCGGACGGCACGGTCGACACGGGCCACACCGACAGCCCCGTCCCGCTCGTCCTCGTGGACCCGGCGGTCGAGGGCCGCACGGAGGGCGTCCTCCGCGACGGCGGGGCCCTGACCGACGTCGCCCCGACCGTCCTGGACCTGATGGGCCTTGCCCGCCCGGCGACGATGACCGGCACGAGCCTGCTCGCCCAGCCGCTGCCCGACCGCGACGGCCGGCGCGTCCTCGTCCTCCTCCTCGACGGATGGGGCGAGGGCGACGGCTCCGAGACCGACCTCATCGCCGCCGCCGACACGCCCATCATGGACCGCCTCCGCCAGGCGTACCCGTCCACGCGGCTGGCAGCGAGCGGCATCGCCGTCGGCATGCCCGAGGGAACGGTCGGCAACAGCGAGTGCGGCCATCTGCACATCGGCGCGGGGCGCGTCGTCCCCTCCGACCGCGTCCGCATCGAGCAGGATATCGCCGACGGCTCGTTCCGCGAAAACGAGGCCATGGTCTGGGCCATGGAAGGCGCCAAACGCGACGGCCGGCCCCTCCACCTGCTGGGCATTATCTCGTTCTACTCCAGCCACGGCTCCGTGAGACACCTACTGGAACTCGTGCGGATGGCCCACGACCGCGGCGTACGCGAGGTATACGTTCACGGTATGCTCGGCCGGCGAGGCGAGCGGCCGGAGTCCGGCGCCATCTATTGCGAAGAGGTGGAGTGCGAGTGCGCCCGTCTCGGCACCGGCCGCCTCGCCACCATCATCGGACGGTTCTGGTCTCTCGACCGCGAGGAGAACTGGGACCGCATCGAAAAAACCTATCGCGCTCTCGTCGAGGGGAAGGGCATCGCCATCCCCGATACGCAGGCGTCCACGTAACATGGATTCCTGCGCGGCGGGGCGCCCGGCCCAACGCGCGACGATGCGCCACGTTGAGCCGGCGACTCACGCGTCGCCGGTCGTTGCGGTTCTAACAACCGCCGACCTACGGTCGGCGGCTCAACGGTGCGGGCGACCGTTCCACCTTTCAGAAAGGCTCATACGCCATGCCTGACGAGCAGATTCCCCTGGCCCGTCCCGACTTGGGCGAGGACGACATCCAGGCCGTCGTCGACGTCCTCCGGACGCCCAACCTCAGCCTGGGCCCCAAACTGCCGGAGTTCGAGGCCGCCTTCGCCCAGGCGATGGGCCTGTCGCGCGGCGTGGCGGTCAATTCCGGCACGAGCGCCCTCCACCTGCTCGTCCGGGCCCTCGGGCTCGGGCCGGGCGACGAGATGGTCACCGCCTCGTTCACGTTCATCGCGTCGGCCAACTGCGCCCTTTTCGAGGGGGCGACGCCCGTTTTCGTCGACATCGACCCGGACACGTGGAACATGGACGTGGAGCGGCTGCCGGAGGCACTGACCGACCGCACCCGCCTCATCCTGCCGGTCCACGTCTTCGGCCGGCCCATGCCGATGGACCGCGTCATGGCGGCCGCCGAGGAGCGCGACATCCCCGTCGTCGAGGACGCCTGCGAGGCCATCGGCGCCACGTACCAGGGACGACTGGCGGGCACCTTCGGACGGGCGTCCACCTTCGCCTTCTACCCCAACAAGCAGATGACCACGGGGGAGGGCGGCATGATCGTCACCAACGATGACGCCCTCGCCGACCTCTGCGTCAGCATGCGGAACCAGGGCCGCGACCCCGACGCCGGCTGGCTGGCCCACGCACGCCTCGGGTACAACTACCGCCTCTCGGACATCAACTGTGCCCTCGGCCTGTCGCAACTGGCCCGTCTGCCGGAGTTTATCGAGGCACGGGCACGTGTGGCTGAGCGATACCTGGAGAAACTCGCCGGCGTCGACGACCTCGTCCTGCCCGCCCCGTACACGGACGGCACGATGTCGTGGTTCGTCTTCGTCGTGCGCCTGGCCGACCGGTTCACGCAAAACCAGCGCGACGCGGTGCTGGCGGACCTGCGGGCGGCGGGGATCGGATGCTCCAACTACTTCAGCCCCGTCCACCTCCAGCCGTTTTACCGGGAGCGGTTCGGCTTCAAGGAGGGCGATTTCCCGGTCACCGAACACGTCGCCGCCCGGACGCTGGCCCTCCCGTTCTACAACCGCCTGACGGAGGAGGACCAGAACCAAGTGGTCGAGGCGCTGAAATCGGCCCTGGCGCGGCTGTAGGTGCGCCTCCGTCGGTCCGTTGCGATGGCCGACATGCCGTTTGCCGTTCGCCATTCCTCATTCGCCATTTCGTTGTATGTACGGCTTATCGGACCCGGGCCGGAATCGCCTCGCGTCCGTGTGAAGATACAAAATGAGAATTATTTATGCGGGCCGTTCCGGTTGTGCGGTCTGGGGAAGGCAGCCCGGGCGCGTCACCGTAAGCCTGGATCTTAGTGCAACTTAGCGTCGGAGGGGTTTTCCGTCGCCTCGCCCGTCGCTCGCAGTTCACGTCCAGCGGACGGACCTTGGCGGGCCCGGGGCCATTTGACTCGGGTCCGTTCCTCCATACACTTTCCGGCGAACCCGTGGGGACGGCTGATTCTCCTGGTCCGGTGCCGGAGAGGTGGATCTCCGGCGGAGTCGGCTGGCCGCTTCAAAAAGAAGAGTCTGGATCGGGCCACGCGAGGCCCGAAACGGGTAAGGGGTAGACCATGAGGCATGCACGATTCGCAAGCGTGATTGTCGGTATCCTGGCGGTCGCTGTGGCGGCCTCGCCGGCTGCGGCATCGCTGTTCGTCCAGTATAACACGCCCTACGGGCCGGAAAACGTGCCCGACGGCGGCACGACCGTCAGCCTCACGCAATTCGACCCGTCCCTCGGCACGCTGCAAAGCATTACGCTGAGGCTCGACGCCACCGCGTCGGTCGGGTCGATCACCTGGGACAACGAGTCGGACGTCTTGACCGACGTGACACTCAGCATCGGCGGCGAGGTGACGGCCGTGGCGCCGTCGGCCCTGACGCTGGTGGCCATGCCGCTTCAGACGGGCAGCGCCCAGGATATTCCCGGCGACGAGGCCAGCGAGAGCCCCGACCCCGACTTCGCCGGGCCGGACTCCTTCACCGTGACGGGCGGCACGGGCACCGACGACGACACCGCCGTCCTGACGAATTCCGCCCTTTTCGTCCCGTACGTCGGCCTCGGAAACTTCGACGTGGACATTTCCTCCATCGTCAAGGCGCTCACGGACGCCCAAGGCGGAAGCGGGCAAACCGACTCGACGCCCGGCCAGACGTCCGGTACGGTCACCGTCCGGTACGACTACGTGCCGGAACCGGCCACGCTCGCCATTCTGGGCCTGGGCGGGCTGGGTGTCCTGCTTCGCCAGCGCTCGAAATAGGGCAGAAACGCACGAGAGCACATCCGGACCGGGCGGTTCCTCGCGGGCCGCCCGGTCTTTTTGCGCCCCCGCGATCGATATTTTAGGAAAACGCCGTTTCGCGCACCCCCCGAAATCGCACCTTTTCGGAACCCGAATCGTCGATTTTGACGCGCCAGGGACGATTTGGGGCCCGAATGTTAAAATGGGTAAGGCAAAACGCGCGACTTTTTGATCGTTTTTGATCGAAACGCGCGCCGGCGCGCGAAAACACGTCGGGAATTGTCGGCTTTTTTCGGCCAATCCACGAACGGCCATATGAATTAAAAGCGCGGTAAAGACAGGCACTCGGCAACCGGCATTGGGCCACGGCCACGGCGTTGAGCCGGCGACGGCACGTCGCCGGTTGTTTAAGCGACCGCAGGCCGTTTTGGAGGGCGGTGCCCCGGCACCGCTTTCATCGACGTTTCGACCACGACCGCCAGCGCATCGGCGCTCCCTTACGCGGTGCGACCGGGCGAGCCGAAAAGAAGAGGCCGCGCGGGTATGCGGCCCCGCATGGCCTCAAATCTTCTCGGCATCCGCCCGGCGGTGATCAGCCGCCCAGCGGTCGCCCGGTCATCTTGTCGCGTACTATTGTCTCACGTCCGCGGAGGGCAGGCAAAGGACTTCCAGCGGAAAAGCGAATTCGTTACAGATATGGAATTGAAGGCTGAAAACCGAGACTGTCAGCGGCCGATCTGCTTCCTGAAACGACGGAGGAGCTGCCGGGTGAGAAGCGGATTCACCTCAACCATCCTCGTGGCTGCCTGGTCAGCCTTGGCCGGCGTCAAGTGCTTGTCTCGAACGAGGTACCTCATGGCTTCCAGTCCCCACATACAAGAAACGCCCATTCGACGACAGGCGTTCCGGAGGGCAGTATCGTTTGAGAAACAATGCCATCCCTGGTTACGGGCCACTATGTAGCACAGACGGTCCTGGAACGACAACCCGCCCTCGCCAGCAGCCGCCTCCGTAACCTCATCAAATCCAGGCTCATGGACCGTGATCCCAAGTCTGCCCGTTTCGGCTTCTGTCATGCCATGCACCTCTTCCAAAACAGGTCCAGGAACGTAGACAGGAGCGATGTAGCAAACGACAAGTTGCAGAGCCTCCTTACCGGGCACTTCGGCTGCCAGGTAATCGATGAGCACGCTTGCATCAGCGACTAAACCTGTCGGAAGCGGAGGCGACGGCGTCATTTCACATGCTCCCAAGCCGCCGCCCGCTCACGCATGGCATAGAGATCTTCCCCAAGGATTTCTGCCGCTCTACTAAGTGAGATTTCCTCCTTCTCAAGAGCCCGGCGAACCATGCGGCTAAGCCGGTCCTCCACGAAATCAGCAGGAGCAAGCGGGAGTGGTTCCTCTTTGCGACCGAACGACTCGCCATAGATACGGCGGTATTCTGCATTGAACCAAGGCCAAATGTGCTCGTTCGCAATGCCCATCTCGATCAAGCGGTATAGAATGGTCATGTAACTTACCCGAAATATCCGCTTCACGTGGAGCACGCGATCCACTGGATGGAGTCCAGCACTTTCCTCCCACTCCTTATCGAACCCTTCCTGTGGCACCAAGAAGTGACTGCCAAACAGATGTGCTTCTCTCTCCTCCGCCTCGTCTTCCTCGACCTCCTCCACATCGTAAGCGCCAGGATGAAGAAGCAGGTGCCCCAACTCATGAGCCGCAGTGAAGATGCGACGTTCCACGGTGATATCTTCACGCACGTTCACTACGATTGCAGGCCCCCCGTCCTCCGGACCCACAGAAAGCCCGAAGAAGCTCTCAAGCGCGGAGTCCACGATTCGAATCTTCACCCCGGCCGATTCCAGGAGACCGCAGATGTCCCGGATAGGTTCATCTGCCTCCAACCCCAAGGCTTCACGAGCGGCCACTGCAGCCTTCTTGCCCCGGTCGCTAGACCGCCACGAAGCGGCCTTCTTGGCCACATCGCTGAGCGCATACGGTTTCTCACAAGCGAGAATCTCTTCCAGGCCGTTGAAATCCTGCAGCCATCTGGCCACATTGACCACGATTTCCTTCCGGCGCTCGCGTGCCTTTGAAGTCCTCAGCTTCTTGGACCGGAACCTGACAGTCTCAAGGCGCGGAGGCTCCGCAAGCAAATCCTGAAGCCTGGCCCCCAGGGCTTCAGCAATGCTCTGCAGATTACCCACACGGGGGCTCTGAGTCTTTCCGGTCTCAATGTCTCGGAAAGCAACTCGCGAGAGTCCCGCCTGCTCCGCCACTTGCGCCTGAGTCAGGCCTTTGGTGACGCGGAGCCTCTTGATGTTCTCTGCCAAGGGCATGCTCTGCTCCATGGGCTCATCCCCCCAGACGACCTTTCATTGTACCGGCGTTTTACGGACCGTGTCAAGTTTACTTTTCATAGTATAGCTCGGCTTGGCAGAATGTCAAGCTTTAGCCCGTTTTTCAAGGTCTTCCGCCGGCCTGTTCCCACGTCGTCGTACGCCTCCCACAGTGCCGACACTCCCGCCGCCGCATGATCCGACCGCCCCAGGCGGGACGGGTGTAGGCCACACGGAAATGGCGGCAGCCGCAGTGGCGACAGACGAGCCCTTTCTGCTCCTTCACGCCGTTGACGCGGTCAGGCATCGGCTCCTCCTCTGCAAATCCTCCTGCGTGTACCGTTTCCGCTCGCGCCGTCGGGCGGCGTCCTGCCCCGGCGCCCGCACGCCACACAACGGGAACGGCAAGGCCAGGCATTAGGGATTCAGGATCAGGCATCAGGCAACGGCCGAAAGGCGGGCATTAGGGATTCGGGACCAGGCATCAGGCAACGGCCGAAAGGCGGGCATTAGGGAGTAGATACTAGGCATTAGGCAACGGCAATAACGACAACGTCCACGGCAACGGCCACGACCACGGCGAGATTCCTCCGCTCGGCCCTGAAGGGCCTCCGTCGGAATGACAGGGAGCGGGCGTCAGCGGGCGGCGACGTCGTAACAGAAGAGCGTCTCGTCGTGCCGGAGGTACAGCCGGCCGCCCGAGACGACCGGATGGGCCCAGACGGGTCCCTCGCCGCCCTTCGGCAGGTCGAATCGGCTGACGAGGCGGAACGCCTCCGGCGAGGGGGCCACCAGGCCGACCGTCCCGCCGTGGCTGACGGCATAGATGTGGCCGTCGGCCCACGTGACCGAGGCCCGCCCGATCCCACGGTCCGTCCAGCACGTCTTGCCGGTGGCCAGTTCGAGGCATCTCCAGGCGGTCCTGCGGCCGCTCCGCGCGGTGCCGTACAGGTGGCCGTCGAGGAGCAGGACGCCCTCGTGGTGGACGTCCATCTCGCGGTCCTCCCACACCTGCTCGACGGAACACGTCTGGCCGTCCACGCACAGCCGATAGAGCCGGCCGCCGGTCCCCCGGCACGTGGCGAAGATATGGCCGTCATGGTACAGCGGCATGACGATGTTCTCGTCCAGGAAACCGGGGAAATCGACCTTCCAGAGCAGGCGGCCCGTGTCGGCGTGGACGCCGACGAGGACCGAGGCCATGAACGTGACCATTTGCCGCAACCCCTTGTACTCAAAGACGACAGGCGTGGCGTAGGCGGGGGCGGCGCCGGTGCCGGGCGAGGTCCAGACGGTGCGGCCGGTCCGTTTGTCGAGGGCGACGAGGCCAACATTCCGGCCGCCCGGCGTCGCGATGACGTGGCCGCCGTCGATGAGGACGGATTCGGCCAGGCCCCAGCGGATGTTCCGGCCGTCGAACGTCTCCAGGATGTTGACGTGCCAGTGCCGTCGGCCGGTCGCGCAGTCGAGGCAGACGAGGTCGCCGTCGGCGTTCTCGTGGAACAGGCAGCCATCGTCGACGGTGGGGGTGGACCGCGTGCCGGGATGCGACCGCGTATAGGCGGGCCCGTTGGGGACCCGCCAGGCCACGGTGCCGTCGTGGGTCAGGGCGGTGATGACGGTCGCCCCACCTGAGTTGCCGGTGGTGGTGATGCGGTCGGCGGTGACGGCGACGCTGGCGTAGCCGTGACCCAGTCCGCCGGCCCGCCAGAGGAGGGGCGGCCCGCCGTCCGGCCAGGTCTTCAGGAGACCGGTGGCGGGGGAGCGGTTCGTCAAGTCCGGCCCGTGGAAACGGGGCCAGTGGCCGGCATCCTCACCGGCGAGGGCGGCGGCCGTCGCGACCGCGATCACCACGACTGCGAGCAACGCGATCCGGCGCTTGGCAAGGAGCAAGGACATCGACGGTCTCCGCGAATCGGCATGCACGCGGAGTGTACGGACCGGACGCCAGAATTTCAACCGCCCGGCCGGGGTGTCTCGGGGGCGTGGTTGAAAGGCGGCGCCGGCGGCCCTATAATCGCGGGAGCCTCGGGGGCTTGGACAAAAGCGCGGCGCGGCGGGCAGGAGAGACCCGCCGCGCACCGTATCCGATAACGTGCAGGGAATCACCGCATGACGCGCCCGCCCGACATCCTGAAGCGTGAGACCCTCTTCGACGGAAAGAAGGTCCGCCTGGAGGTCCACCACATCCGGGACTCGGGCGGCCGGGAGACCACCCGCGAGGTCATCCGTCACGGCGGGAGCGTGGCGGTCATCGCCGAGCCCGAGCCCGGCAAACTCCTCCTGGAGCGGATCTGGCGGTACGCCGTGGGCGGCGACCTGCTGGAGATCCCGGCCGGCACCCTGGAGGAGGGGGAGGATCCCGCCGCCTGCGCCGTCCGCGAACTCGCCGAGGAAACCGGGTACCGGGCCGGCGGCGTGGAGCCGCTCATCACCCTCTACACGAGCCCGGGGTTCCTGACCGAACGGATCACGGTCTTCGTCGCGAGGGACGTGGAGCCGGGCGAGCCGGCGCGGGAGCCGGGCGAGGAAATCGAGAACGTCCTCGTGCCGGTGGACGAGGCCCTGGCGATGATCGCCGACGGGCGGATCGAGGACGGCAAGACGGTGTGCGGCATCCTGTATTGGACGGCGATTCGCAGCCGCGACGCCGGGAAGGACGGCGCCTGATGGCCTGGCATCCCACCTGGAACGAAGCGGCGGAGCCGCGCCGTCCGCGGCAACCGTGGTCGGGCGTCAAGACGCTCCTGGTCCTGAACATTGCGGCCTTCATCGCGGACTTCGTGTTCCAGGTCCAGATCGGGCCGGGGCCGAAAGACGTCATGGGGCTACTTACGTACTTCGGCGCCCTGCGGGTGACGAACGCACACCTGGTCTACCCCTTCCTGACGTACCAGTTTCTGCACGGCGGCTTCATTCACATTTTCATCAACATGTTGGTGCTGTGGATGCTGGGGCGGCACATCGAGCGGGCGATTGGGACCCGGCCGTTCATCTACCTGTTCCTCGCCAGCGGCGTGGTGGGCGGGCTGTTCCAGATCGGGTTCAACGTGATTCTGTCGCGGACGTACGGCCCGGTGTTTCTGCAGCAGCCGATGGTGGGAGCGAGCGGCGGCGTGATGGGGATCCTGACGGCGTTCGCGGTGCTGTACCCGCGGCAAGTGCTGTACCTGTTTCTGCTGTTCATCCCGGTGCCGATTGAGGCCCGGTGGCTGGCGGTCGGCTACTTTCTCCTGGAATCGGTCAACGCCTACATGGAACTGACGGGCAAGGCGCTGAGCCCGACGGCGCACGCGGCCCACGTGGGCGGGATGGTCGTCGGGTTCATCTGGGTCAAGTGGGGGCACCGGATCGCCGAGGCGGTGCGGAGCCGACGCCCGCGGCGGGACAGCGGCCCGCTCTTCAGCCGCGGACGCGAGCGGGACCGGGAGGAGCTCGACCGCATCCTCGACAAGATCCACCGCGAGGGGGTCGGGAGCCTCACGACCCGCGAGAAAATGTTCCTCCAGGAGATGGGCGGAAAGTTCCGCGACGAGCCGTAGGCGCCCCGAGCCGGCGGGTGGCATGGCCACGCTGGCGTGGCCATGGGCGTGGTGAAACACATGGTCACCCCGACGTCGGGTGACCATGCCACCCGGCGCTCGGCGCCGACCTGCGGTCGGCGGCTGGGCGGGTGGAATTGCCGCGCGGCGGACCTCCTGGTCTGCCGCGCACAATGATTCGGCGCGGTGGCCCGGGAGGACCACCGCGCGGGATAACGGGGGATGAGACGCATGCCGCAAATCGCCACACGTCTGACCTCCATCGTCGCGACGCTCGGCCCGGCGACGGCCGAGGCGGAGACCCTCCGCCGGATGATCCGGGCGGGGATGGACGTGGCGCGCCTGAACTTCGCCCACGGCAACCACGCCAGCCACACCGCGATGCTCGAGCGCCTGCGGTCCGCCGCCGACGCCGAGGGCAAGTATGTTGCGGTGCTCCAGGACCTGGCCGGTCCGAAACTGCGTCTCCGTACGCCGGGCGGCGAGTCGGTGGACGTGGCCGCGGGCGGCCGCCTGCGGCTCGTGGAGGACCTCGGCGACGCGGCGGAGCCGACGGACCTGGCGCTCAACCGGCCGGAGGTGCTCCGGGACCTCGCCGAGGGCCAGCCCGTCCTCTTCGGCGACGGCGCGGTGCGGACCCGCGCCACCGGCCGCGACGGCGAGGCGGTCGTCCTGGAGAGCGAAGAGGCCGGCGCGCTCGCCCCCGGCATGGGCGTCAACCTGCCGGAGACGGACCTCACGCTGCCGATGCCCACGGACGAGGACTGGGCGGACCTGGCCTGGGGCATCGAGCATGGCGTGGAGTACGTGGGCCTGAGTTTCGTCCGGTCGGCCGAGGAGGTCCGGCGCGTCAAGGCCCACCTGGCCGAGCAGGGCAGCGAGACCCGCGTCATCGCGAAGATCGAGAAGCCCGAGGCCGTCGAGGGCGCAGGCGCCATCCTCGCCACGGCCGACGCCATCCTGGTGGCCCGCGGCGACCTGGGCGTGGAGATGGACCTGGCCCGGGTGCCGGTCCTCCAGAAGGACCTCATCCGCCGGGCCGGGGCGGCGGGGGTGCCGGTGATCACGGCCACGCAGATGCTCCAGTCGATGATCACGGAGCCTCGGCCCACGCGGGCGGAGGTCTCCGACGTCGCCGGGGCCGTCTTCGACGGGTCCGACGCGGTCATGCTCTCCGGGGAGACGGCCGTCGGACGCCACCCGGTCCGGGCCATCGAGACGATGGGTCACATCATCGAGGTGGCGGAGGACTGGGCCCAGCGCGTCGGCTGGCCGGCCTCCACGGCCCACATCGAGCGGTACGTGTGGAGCGAGCGGGCCATCGTGGCCGGGGCGGCCGGCATCGCGCGGGATCTGGACGTGCGGCTCATCGTGGCGCTGACGCACAGCGGGGCCACGGCGCTGCTCGTCTCGAAGCAGGACCTCCGGACGCCGATCCTGGCGCTGAGCGATTCGGAGGCCACCTGCCGGCGGATGGCCCTGTACCGCGGCGTGACGCCGGTCCATCGGCCGGAACTGATCCGGCACGAAGACCTCGCCGCTGCCGTGGAACGCGAGGCGCTGGCGCGGAAATTGGTTGCCCGAGGCCAGCGCATGCTTATCATGTGCGGGTACCTGCCCGGTCGGCCGGGCACCACCGATACACTGCGGGTCCATACCGTTGGGGAAGGAACGTCGCCATGAGGCAAGCCGGATGGGTGCTGCTGCTGGCGGCCACGGTGGCGGCCGGGGGATGTGCCACCGTCAGCGAGGGCCGGTTCGCCAATCCGTCGCCGTTCACCGACACGGACGCCGGGACGGTCGAGCAGGTCGCCCGCCGCGTCCTCATGGAACTGCGGTTCGAGCCGGTCATCCCGGCCAAGAGCAAGGGCCATATCGAGACGCAGCCGCTGACGGGCGCCTCGTGGTTCGAGTTCTGGCGCAAGGACACCATCGGCCGGGTCCAGGTGGCCGAATCCAGCCTCCACACGGTGCGGCGGCGGGCGATGGTCACCGTGTCGCCGAAGGACGGCGGGTCGCAGGTCTTCGTCCAGGTCATCAAGGAACGGGCGGCGGCGCCCGGCACGATGCCGACCTCGTTCGGGTACGCGCTCAGCCAGCATAACGTCGAGAGCACGAACCTGATGCGGCAGGACGCGCTGGAGGAGACCGACTACGTGTGGGTCCGCACCGGCCGCGACCCGCTCCTGGAGCAGTACATCCTGGAGCAGATTCACCTGGCGCTCCAGTAGGGCCGCGATGACGGTCGAGCCGCCGGGGGGCGCCACGGCCGGCCTTGTCCGGCCGTGCGTGCGAGACGCCGGGTGCCACGGGCGGCCCGTTCGACTTCGCGCAGGGCATGCCGTCCCCGGCCGTGCGTGGCGCGGCGTCACCTCTTTGGCGGAACCTGCCCGGCGTGCGCGGCGTCTCATGCCTTGGAAGGTCCCGTCCGAACCCGTTCCATCCGAAGGAGGCGGCCTATGCGTGCCATGATTGCGATCGTGGCCCTCGCGGTCGCGGCGGCCGCCGGCGGCGCCGCACCGGCGGCGGAGTCGGTCGTTGAGGTCCCCGGGGCCCGCGTCACCTGCACCGGCGTCGGCGAGCCGTGGGCCGGCGCCATCGCCCGGGTGACCGCGGCCGCACGCGCCGCCGCCGACGCCTGGGGATACGACGTGCCGGAGACCGTCCACGTCCAGGTCACGTGCGGGCTGGACCAGAAGGTCCGGCTCTACAACGGCGGCCAGGACCGCATCTACCTTTCCATCCGCTCGGCGCAGGACCTGCGGAAACCCGCGACCACCGGCATCTTTCACCTCTACGGCCTGTGTCACGAGGTCGGGCACCTGGCGCAGTACCGGCCCGTCAAGCAACACGATTGGATGACGACCGTGTGCGCCGAGGGCTGGGCCCACTGGCTGGGCTCGCGCCTCGTGGACGCCGTGCATGCGAAGGAGGGCCCGTCGCTCTGGCCCGACGCCTACGATTACCGCTCGGAGGGGACCGCGCGGCTCGAGCAGCAGTGGAAGATGCGTCGCCTGACCGACACGGCCCGCGGCGCCATGGCGTGGCGGAACCTGCACGGCCTCATCGGCGACGGGGGCATCGCGGCCCTCTTCAAGGCGTGGGGACAGGCCAAGGTGCCCCCGGCCGACCCGGCGCCCGCCCTCGGGAACATGGTCCAGCTCGTCGGCCGCGGCGAGGCGGAGGTCGATACGTGGTGGAAACAGGCGGCGCCGGTCTTCGTCCAGGCCCGCAAGGGAAGCGCGTTCGAGGCGAAGACCGTCTCGCCGCGCGACCTGACCGGCCGGCCCGTCACGCTGAAGCAGGACGACGGCACCCCCGCCGGCCGCAGCAGCCTGGCGGGCAGCGGCCACGCCGTCCGCTTCCAGGTGGCCGACGGCGAGTGGTACCTCTGCGGTGTGATGGTCCACGGGTCGCGATACGGGGGCTCCCGGCCGCCGGAGGAGGATTTCCACGTCTGGCTCTGCGACGCCGACTTCCGGGCGGTCGCCGACTTCGCGTTTCCGTACAAGGCGTTCGAGCGCGGCCAGGCCCGCTGGGTCCCGCTGCCGATACGAACCCCCACCCTCGTGCCGAAGGAGTTCATCGTGTGCGTCGGCTTCAACCCGACGGGGAGCAAGGGCGTGTACGTCAGCCGCGACGGCTCGGGCGGCGGCAAGACGCTGGCAGGTTTGCCGGGGAAGGGCGCCCAATCGTTCGGCGCGGGCGACTGGCTCATCCGGGCGGTCGTGGATAAGCCGAAGGCGGGGCGATGAGGTAGGCGGTCCAGCAGCCGCTCACGCCTCCGCCAGGGCCTTTTCGTATTCCTCCCACAGCGCCTCGCGGCTGCCGCCCACGTCGATGGGGTCCCAGGGGAGGACCTCCTCCCGGTCGCGGCGGCGGTGGGCGTAGAAGGCGGGGTCGACGCCGGCCGCCTCGAACCCCGTGTGCCACGCCTGTGGGTTGAACGATTCGTCCCACGCGTCGAAGCGGGCGCCGGCCCGGTACGCCTCCAGGGTGGCCCGTCCCACGCGGCGGTCGCCGCGCGCGAGCACGCCCTCCAGCAGGCTGCGGTCGAGGGTGTGGATGCGGACGCTCAGGCGCTTGCCCTTCAGGACCTCGTACAGCCGCTTGCGCGACGCATGCAGATACTCACGGTCCGCCATCGGATGGAACTGAAACGGCGTGTGCGGTTTCGGGACGAAGTTCGCGACGGCGACGTTCACCTTGCCGGGGCCCTTGGCGACGTCGCGCCGGAGGTTGCTGACCTTGCGGGCGAGGTGGCCGATCGCCTCCAGGTCCGCGTCGGTCTCGGTGGGCAGGCCAATCATGAAGTAGAGTTTGATGAGGTTCCAGCCCTGGGCCCACGCCTCGCGGGCGCCGGCGAAGAGGTGCTCGTCGAGGATGTTCTTGCCGATGACGCGCCTCAGGCGCGGCAGACCGGCCTCCGGCACCATCGTCAGGCCGCTCTTGCGGACGCTGCCGAGGAGGCGCGGCACGAGGCTGAGTTGGTCGTTCGTGCGGAGGCTCGGCAGGCTGAGGCTGACGCCCTTCGGGCCGAACTCGGCGTCGAGCGTCGTCAGGATCGCCTTCAGGTCCGGATGGTCCGACGGCGAGAGGCTGGCGAGCGAAATCTCGTCGTACCCCGTGTGGGCGTACGCCTCGCGCGCGAGGCGCAGAATCGTCTCCGGGCTCCGCCGGCGCACGGGGCCCTTCGTCCGGCCGGCCTCGCAGAACCGGCACCGCCGCGGGCATCCGCGCATGATTTCGATCGTCAGGCGGTCGTGGACCGTCTCGGCCCCCGGCACCAGCGGCGCCGTCGGAAACGGGGCGGTCTCCAGGTCCGGCGCCCGGGCGGCCCGGACCGTCTCCGGCAGCCCGTCGGCGGCCGGCTCGATGGCCGCCAGCCGACCGTCGTCGTGCCAGCGCGGCGTCCAGAGGGCCGGGGCGTACACGAAATCCAACTCGCGCGCCAGCGCAAGAATCATCTCGTCCCGCGGGGCGCCGGCCGCCTTCAGGTCCGCATAGCGGTCCAGGAACGGGGGCAGGGCGGCCTCGGCGTCGCCGAGCAGCATCAGGTCCACGAACGGGGCCATCGGCTCGGGATTGTTCGTGCCGGGCCCGCCGGCGATGACGAGGGGATCGTCCTCGGTCCGCTCCTCGGCGAGCAGCGGGATGCCGGAGAGGTCGAGCATCGCCAGGACGTTCGTCGCGAGCATCTCGTACTGGAGCGAGAAGCCGACGAGGTCGAACGCCCGCACCGGCCGGCGCAACTGCCACGCGAAGAGCGGCAGGCCGAGTTCGCCCAGGCGGTCGGCGGCGTCGGTCCACGGAGCGAACGTCCGGTCGCACAGCGCGTCGGCCCGCGCGTTGACGATGTCGTACACGATCGCCGACCCCAGGTGGCTCATCCCGATGCCGTACGTGTCCGGGAACGCCAGGCAGAGGCGCACTTTGGAGGCGTCCCAGTCCTTGCGGGCGGCGTTCACTTCGCCGCCGACGTATTGGGCCGGGTTGGTGACGAACGGCAGCACGTCGCGCGAGACGGCGGCCGCCAGGTCCGTGTGCGATGCGTGGGAATCGGTCATAGCCGAGCCATCGTACACGCTCGGGCCGGGCGCATCAAGCGGGAGCGGGCGGAGTTTCCCGTCTTGCCCCCCTGCGGACGGGTGGGCTGCGCCGTGGCGGCGTCGATGTCAACGTGCGGGCGCCGGGACGGGATGCGGCCCGGCGGCGCGAGCGGAAACGGCACACGCAGGAGAATTGGCAGAGGAGGCATCGATGCCTGACCGCGTCAACGTCAGGGCGTGAGGCCTCCGCCGTCGCTTGAAGCGTCGCGCGCCCTTCCCTCATTGGGCACGGTTACGCCCTCGCCCACCGGGAGCCGGTCTGGCCCGGCTTCGTAGTTGGAGCGAGCCGCCTTCGCATCAAGCGGATAGTCGTAGATGCGGAGTTCGTCGAACGTGCCGGCAAAGGCGCCGAGCCTGTTGTTCGTTTCAGTGATATCGCTCAGTTTCAGCCCGATTTTCATCTCCCCGTGGCACTCGCCGTTGCGGTAATACCGAAGGAGCGCCTGGCCGTCGGCACCGTCGGCGTCGTAGGTCACGATGACGTGCATCGGCTTGCCCACCTCGACGGGCACCCGCTGCTGGATATCCAGGTTGTGTTCGTTGACGGCGATCTCCGCGCGATGGACGGTGAACGTGCGGAACACGTACGTCAGCCAGTCGCCCTTGGAGCCGACCCGGAAGACAGGATGCCAGTTGTACGTGTCGGCGGTCGGCGTGAACCAGACTTCGACGGACACGTCCTCCATGTCTTCGAGCAACGCGTTGGGCAGTTTGGCAAAACTCGTCTTCCAGTCGTTGCTTGGCAGGATGAGGCGGCCCTTGCCGTCCAGTTTGGCTTCGGGCCCAAGTTCCCCGTGCTTGTCGCCGACGGAATCCTCCAGGATCGTTTCGCCGGCGTCGCCGTCGAACGTGTACCGGTGTACGGGGGGCCGGGCAACCGCCGCGCCGGCGTCCGACGCCGCGGGCCGGGACTGGTCGCGCGTGGCCGTTTGGAGTTCGAACTGGAACTCCTCGAGGTTCGGGTTGCGCGGATTGGTGCCTCCGGTCACGGGGGAGTAGGTGCGTACCTGGACGGTTTTGCCGTCGGGCAGAAACTCCAGCAGGCGCAGGAAACCGTACCCACCTCGCATCTTCTCGTAGTCGACGAGCATCTGGTGGACGATGTTGCCGTAATCCGCCTCGTCCTTGCGGTAGCCCACGTACTGCGAGGACAGGTGGCCGCAGATCACCATCATGACGTTGGGGTGTTTGCGGACCAGTTGGTTCCACAGCATCTCGCCGTCGGCGCCGTCGCCGTAGAAATTGTACGGGCTGGCACGCTGGCCGCCGCGCAGGTGGTTGTACCGCTCGTTCCCGTAGTACAGGTAGCCGTGCGTCAGGATGATGGCGAGGCGGTCCTTGTGGCGGTCCAGGACCTGGTTGGCCCACGCGATGACTTCCTTCCGCGGCCCCATTTCAAGCGACAGGACGATCCACTTGCGGCCGTGGATGTCCACGAACTGGTAGTGGTTCTCGAGTTTGCCGGCCTCGTACACGTCGCCGAACGTGGGCCAGTTCTTGAGGTCCTCGACTTTGAAAAACTCGTTCATGTAGGTGAGGCGGCCCTCCGTGCCGTCGTAATCGTGGTTGCCGGCGGCCAGGACATAGGGGATCTTGCCTTCGATGTGGTCGAAGGCCGCCCGCGCGTTCGACCACTCCGGCTTCGTGTTGTTGTTCGTTACGTCGCCGACGTGCAGGACACAGGCGATGTTGCGGGCCTGGCGGTTGTCGGCCACCCATTGCATCATGGCATGGAAAATGTGGGGCCTGCGTCCGGCGTAGCCCTCCGTGTCGGGCAGGACAACCAGAGTCGTGCTGCCCTCGACGAACGGTGGTGGTTCGTGCTCAGCCGCGGCCGCGGCGACGCTCGCGACGAGAGAGGGAACCAAGGCAAGCAACACAACGAATCGAGCGTTCACGGCGTGTCCTTTGGCCAAGGAGTATGAACAACGACCTGTTCGAGACCTTCGTAGCGGGCCCGTGTCTTGGGCCAGAACATGCTATCGTAGGCAGGCCAGCCCCTCTCTCCAAGGCCTTTTTCGACAGCGGCAGGCTGGCACGGAGAATCCACACAGCCCACCCCGCCGGCGAGCAACACCGTACCATGGACCACTCGCCCCATTTGTGGCACACGGCAGAATGCTCTTTCCCTCGGGGTGCGGCATTTGCTCTGGTCACGACAGGCGCGCCGGGACGTGACCGTGTGATTAGCGCGGCGAGCAGTCTTGCCCGCCGCGCGACATCGGCCCTACGAGACCTCATGGCCACCCAATATCGGGTGACCATGCCACCCGCCTCCCGGCCGGGTAGTGATTCTGTAAGAATTGTTTGACAAAAACGAACAAACGCTGTAGTATCTCTAAGCACACGCCGATAGTGATACTGTGGCGTTTGTTCGAAAGCGACGAACAATGGCAGAAGAACCCCAAACGCCGGCATCGCCCGGCATGAGGCTGATAAGGGCTCTTGCCAGCGAGGGCGACCGCGTTTTCACGCCGGAACGGGTCCGGGAAATCGGTCCCTCGGTGGGCCTTTCGGAGGGGTATCTTCGCCAGGCGCTCCATCACCTGGCGAAGTCGGGATGGCTCGTACGCCTTCGCAAGGGATTGTACGCCCTTTCGGCCACGGTGCCGGGCGTGAGCAGTGCCCACGAGTTTGAGATCGGTATGGCGCTGGTCAGCCCGGCAGCCGTCAGCCACTGGTCCGCGCTGCACTACCACGGCCTGACGGAACAGGTGCCGAGGAGTGTCTTCCTTCTCACAACGGCCGGTGCGTCCGTGCCTCAATCGCGGGCCGCGTCCCGAGGGGCAAACCGGCATGGCATTCGGATCGGGGCGACGGTGTACCAGTTCGTCCGCGTCAAGCCGGAACGGTTCTTCGGGACGGAGAAGGTGTGGGTGGATGAGGCCCGCGTCACGGTGACCGACCCGGAGCGGACGCTGCTCGACGGGTTGATGAAGCCGCGGTACTGCGGCGACTTCGCGGAGGTCTTTCACGCCTTCGAGGTTCGTGGCGATGCCTTGGACCTGGACCGCATCATCGGCTACGCGTTGCGGCTCGATGCGGCCACACCGAAGCGGTTGGGATGGGTGCTCGAACGGCAGGGCGTTATTGCTGGGCACTTGGAGCCGCTGGCGAAGGTCTCGATCAAGGGTTACCGCCCGTTGGACCCGACCGGTCCGCGTCAAGGGCCCTGCAACCGCCGGTGGATGATCCAGGAGAACCTTCCTGGATTCACGGTCGGCGCGGGCGGAAAGGGCAGGCCGTGAAACCGCTTCGCACACGCCTCCACGAGGCGCGGGACCGTCTTGGGATTGCCTGGGAAGTCCTTGAGCGGGACTACCTGCTGTCCTGGGTCCTGGCGGGAATCGAGCAGACGGACCCGTTGCGGGAAACGCTTGTCTTCAAGGGTGGCACCGCGCTGAAGAAGTGCTACTTCGGTGATTACCGTTTCTCGCTGGACCTGGACTTCTCGGGAACCGAGGGCGTCCCCACCGGCAGGGCGATGGACAGCGCCATGCGGGAGGTGTGCACGATGGCGGTGCACCTCCTGGACGCGTACGCCCCCGTCGACATCGTTTGCGAGAGGTACACGGAGCGCGCGCCGCACCCGGGAGGCCAGGAAGCCTTTACCGTTCGCGCGCGGTTCCCGTGGCAACGGCAGGCGCACACCCGGGTGATGGTCGAAGTCTCCGTGGACGAGCCGGTCCTGAGGCCTGCACCGAGACGAGCGGTCATCCACGGCTACGGTGAGCGGCTCCAGGCCGAGCCCCGCGTCTACGCGCTGCCGGAGATTGTCGCCGAAAAACTGCGAGCGATTCTGCAGCACATCGAGACACTCCAAAACCGCGGCTGGAGCCGTTCGCGCGCCCGCGACTACTACGACTTGTGGCGCATCCTCCGTGCCTACAAGGACCGGATGGACTTGGCGGCATTCGCATCGCTGCTGGAGGAGAAGTGCGCGGTGCGGCAGGTCTCGTTCAAGAGGCCGGACGACTTTTTTCAGGAAACGATGCTCGCGTATGTCGAGCGCACGTGGGAACAGTCGCTTGGCCCCCTGGTGCCCGGCCTCCCCTCCTACGACACCGTCATCCGCGAACTCCGGCCACAGATTGAGGACCTGCTGTGACGTCCAATCCCGGAAGGGGCGGCTCCCCTTGCGCCATAATGCGGCGCTCGGGTACATATCTGTAATACTGTCGTCTCCCTGAAGAGGCTCTTTCGACCGCCCTGTGCACCGCGTGAGACAAAGCAGCCGACGCGATGGCCGGGTGACCGGCCGGCGGCGGATCACCGCCGGGCGGATGCCAAGGCGAGGCCGTGCGGGGCCGCCACCCCGCGTGGCCTTTCCCTTTCTGCTCCTCCACCGCCATCGCAAATGCTACCCGACCCCGTTTCCCATCTTGACCCCGCCGGGCCCGCCCGCTACAGTGCCGTGCTCCATTCCTGCACATCCGCTCGGGAGGACGGGACGTGACGCATACGGTGCCGCAGCCGGACCTGGTGGACCTGCACGTCCACTCCAACGTTTCCGACGGGACCTTCTCGCCGCGCGAGGTGGTCGAGCGGGCGGCCGCGGTCGGCCTGAAGGCCGTCGCCCTCACCGATCACGACACGACGGCGGGCGCGGCGGAGGCCCTGGCGGCCGGCGAGGCGGCGGGCATCGAGGTCATCTCGGGGGTCGAAATCTCCGGCGAGTTCACGGACGGGGCCTGCCACATCCTCGGCTACTTCATCGACCCCGAGGCGCCCCGGCTGTCCGCCATGCTGGAGGGCGCCCGTCAGGCGCGGGAGCGCCGCAACGGGCAAATCCTGGAGCGGCTGAACGCCCTCGGCTTCCGTCTGACGATGGACGACGTGGTCCGCAACCAGACGACCGGCACGCTGACCCGTGCCCACTTTGCCGCAGCGATGCTCGAAAGGGCATATGTGAAAAACTGGGACGAGGCGTTCGATCGGTACCTCGGGCGCGGCAAGCCCGCGTTCGTCAGCCGCAAACGCATCGAGCCGTCCGAGGCCGTCGGCGGCATCCGCGACGCCGGGGGCCTGGCGGCCCTGGCCCATCCGCGGCAACTCAATCGGTCCATTGCGGAGACGGAGGAGTGGCTCCGGCGATTCGCCGAGGCCGGCCTGGAGGCCGTCGAGGTGTCGAGCCCGGATCACACGGCCAACTTCGCCCGGCATTACGGCCAGATGGCCGAGCGGTTGGGGCTGCTGGCCATCGGCGGGACGGACTGGCACGGCCGGGCCGATTCCGACATTCGCCTGGGCGTGGGCCGGGGCCAATTGGCCATCCACTACACGGTGGTCGAGCAGATGAAGGCCCGCCTGGCGGCGCGGCGGGAGGTGTGACGACCGGAGCGCGGGTGGCACTGGCTGCTTGTCAGCCAGTGTTCTCCGAATGCGGAACGCACTGGCGGGCAAGCCGCCAGTGGCACCCGGCGGAATAAGCCGCGGCGTGCCGCGGCCTACGCTTCGGGGCGCATCGCGTCGTACCCCGCGCCGAGGCCTTCGAGCATCCCCTTCACGAGGCGCACCGCCTTCTTGAACGGTTCCGGGCCGCTGAACCCGCTGAACTCGCCGGCGGCCGCGAGGTGCGGTTCCAGGGAAACGAATCCCTCGTAGCCGCGGCCGTTGATGGCATCGGCGAGGATTTCGGGGATGTCGCCGTCGCCCTCGCCGGGCGGGGCGATCTCGCCCGTCGGGAAGACCGCGTCCTTGATGTGGAAGTACACGACGTGGTCCTTCATCTGCTGCCACGCCTCCATCGGCCGGATGCCCACCTGCACGAGGTTGGCCGAGTCGAAGATCAGCCCGAGGCCGGGGACGTTCTCGGCCAGGTCGGCGCACGCCTCGCCGGATTCGCCGAAGATTTTCTTCTCGTTCTCGTGGAGCAGGGTGACGGGCCGGCCCTCGGCCATCTGCACCTGTTCGTTCAGACGGCGCAGGACCTCGTCGCGATGGTCGGCGATGCGGCCGCCCTCCGGCGGATAGTAACTGAAGAGCCGGATGTACGGGGCCTCGAAGAACTCCGCCACGTCCAGGCAGTGCTTGAACCGCTCGACGTGGTCCGCCCACGGGGCGTCGATCGGCACCTTGCCGATGGGCGACCCGATGGACGAGACGCCCATCCCAGAGTCGCCGAGGCGGTCCTTGACCTCGCGGCGCTGGGCCTCGGTCAGGTCAAGGACGTTGGTTTCCCAGACGGCCCTCAGTTCCAGGTAGCGCATGTATTCGGCGCGGAGGGTGCGGATCTGGAGGTCGAGGTCGGGGCTGATTTCGTCGGCGAAACCGCTGAGGCGGATCATCGTGCGGGCCCTCCCGGGGTGTCTTCGCGTGCAACGGATACGGTCACTGTACAGCGCGGAGCGGGGGCCGTCAACACTCCGCGCGGCGGCGAAAAAGGTTCCAGGAGTCTTTTGGGAGCGACGCGAAAGCGTCGGCAGATCGCCGCCGTCCAAAAAGACTCCTGGAACCTTTTTCGGGCAATTTCTATAATCCGCCCGGACGAGTGCACCGCCCGTCCGCACCGCCGGATCGGGCCGCCATGTAAAGGAACGCAACGTGCGCTTCGCCAAACTCCACGGGGCCGGCAACGATTACCTCTACGTCAACGGGCACGAGACGGAGGTCTCGGACCCGTCTGCGCTCGCGGTCCGGATGAGCAACCGGCACGTCGGCGTGGGGGCGGACGGATTGATCCTCGCGCTCCCGCCCGAGGGCGACGGCGACGTCCGCATGCGCATGTTCAACGCCGACGGGTCCGAGTCGGAGATGTGCGGCAACGGGGTGCGGTGCCTGGCGGCGTTCGCGGTCACGCGCGGCCTGGCGGCCGGCGACACCGTCCGCGTGGAAACGCTGGCGGGCCTGCGCGAGGTGGCGCTCCACCGCGACGAGGCCGGCCGGATCGTCCGCGGCAGCACGGCAATGGGCCGGCCGATCCTCGCGCCCGCGGACATCCCTGTCGACGCCGCCGGCGACCGGGCCGTCGACGTGCCCCTGGAGGTCGAAGGCCGGACGCTCACGATGACGTGCGTGAGCATGGGCAACCCGCACGCGATCTTCTACACGGACGCCGTGGCCGACTGGCCGCTCGAACGGCTCGGGCCGGCGATCGAACGCCATCCGCGGTTCCCCAACCGGGTGAATGTCCACGCGGTCGAGGTCGTCTCCTCCGAGGAGGCGACCGTCCGGACGTGGGAGCGCGGCAGCGGTCCGACGCTGGCGTGCGGGACGGGGGCGTGCGCGGTGGGCGTGGCGGGCGTCCTGACCGGCCGGACCGGCCGGCGGCTGCGGTGCTACGTGCCGGGCGGGGATTTGGAGATCGCCTGGCCCGCCGACGATGCGGCCGTCCGCCTGACGGGACCCATCGAGGAAGTGTTTACGGGCGAGTGGCCGGAGGGGTGAGGCCGGCAGAAGGAATCCGCATGCTGCATGAGAATGACAAACGCAGCGCGCTCCTGCTGGCGGCGGCGATCGTCCTGGCCGCCCTCGCCACCGCCGCCCGGGCCGAGATCCCCGACTTCACGCCCGAGCAGATGGGCGGCACGCTGCGGCGATGCTTCTCCGCCGAGCCGCAGAACCTGAACCCGATCACCGGCAAGGATCTGTACGAGCGGTACGTCAACGACCACGTGTTCCAGCGTCTGCTCCAGTACAACGCGGAGACCGGCGAGTTGGAGGGCGTCCTGGCGAAGGACTGGGAGGTCTCCGACGACGGCCTGACGGTCACGTTTCACCTCCAGCCGGACGCCTGTTTCTCCGACGGGCATCCCGTGACGGCCGAAGACGTGGTGTTCAGTTACCGGACGGTGATGGATCCGGAAATCGACGCCCGGAGCATGGCCTCCTACCTCTCGAAGTGCGACCGGTGCGAGGCCGTCGACACGCACACCGTCCGCTTCGTCTGGAAGGAGAAGTACTTCAAGGTGGCCGACTCCGCCGGCAACATCTTCTCCATCCTGCCGAAGCACCTCTACCAGAAACACGTGGACGTCGACCCGGAGAAGGCCGAGGCGAAGGGCGTCACGCACTTCAACGACCTCGTGCAGGACTTCATCGGATCGGGGCCGTACGTCTTCGAGTCGTGGGAAACCGGCCGGCGAATCACCCTCGTCCGAAACGGGAAGTACTGGGGCAAGCCGCGCGCCTACGACCGGATCACGTTCCAGATCATCACCGAGGAGCAGGCCTCGGTCCAGGCGTTCCTCTCGGGCGACCTCGACTACCTGCCCATCACGCAGGAGTGGCGCGAGAAACTCCTGGACCATCCGGAGCGGGGCAAGGCGTTCGACATCTACGTCTACAGCAGCCCGGCCGGCGGGTATTCGTATATCGGGTGGAACCACGCCGTATACGAAAGCGTCGAGAAGCCGGACGGCACGATCGAACGCGTCGAGCACCCGCACCCGATCTTCTCGGACCGGCGCGTCCGGCGGGCGATGACGCACCTCATCAACCGCCGGGCCCTCCTGAAGTACCTCTACTACGACATCGGGGGCATCCGGACGGGGCCGTTCTGGTCCCAGTCGCCGCAGTATCCGCCGGGCTGCGAGCCCTGGCCGTACGACCGCCGGGAAGCCATGCGCCTGCTCGCCGAGGCCGGCTGGAAGGACCGCGACGGCGACGGCTGGCTCGAGAACCAAGCCGGCAAACGGTTCGTTTTCGAGTGGACCATGCCCTCCGGGCACCAGCAGACGATGGACCTGGCGCGCATCATCAAGGAAGAGTTCCGCCGTGCGGGCATCGACGTTCAGGCCACGTTCGTCGACTGGCCCGTCTTCGTTCGGACGCTCGACACGCGGGACTTCGACGCGGTGATCCTGGCCTGGGGCGGAAGCGGGGCCCTGGAGGCCGACCCGTATCAGATCTGGCACTCCGACGCCATCGCCGACCAGGGCCACAACTTCATCTCGCTCCGCAATGCCGAGGCGGACCGCCTGATCGAGGCGGCGCGGAGCGAAATGGACTTCGATCGCCGCATGGGCCTTTTCCACAAGTTTCACCGCCTCCTGCACGACCTTCAGCCGTACACGTTTTTCATCGAACGCAAGAGCCTTTGCCTGGTGCACACGCGGCTGAAAAACGTGAAGGTCCACAAACTCGGCATGGACCCCGAGGAATGGTGGATCCCGCCCGAGAAGCGCCTCCAGCCGCGGCGGCCCGTGCAGGGCAAGATGGCTCGCACCACCCCACGCCACCCCGCAGAAACGGATGAGGGGGGCGCGGCCCGGTGAGAACCTACATCCTCAAGCGGCTGCTCCTCATGGTGCCGACCCTGGTCGGCATCACGCTCCTCACCTACGCCATCGTGCGCCTGGCGCCCGGCGACCCGGTGGGGGCGATGATCCGGATGCAAGCCGGCAACGTGAACCCCCGGGTCTTCGAAAAGGAGGCCGACCGCATCCGCGAACGCCTCGGCCTGAAGGACTACAACTTCTGGGGCGAGGATCCGGAGCGCATCGACGCCGTCGAGAAAGTCCTCAACGCCTTCTACGGCTACGGGCGGTGGGTGTCGCACATGGCCCGCGGCGACTTCGGCGAGAGCATGCAGAAACGCACCAGGGAAGGCAGCAAGGACCCCTTCGACCTCTACCTCGAACGGGCCAACGTCAGCGTCATCCTGAACCTCATCGCCGAGGCGCTCATCTTCCTCATCGCCATCCCCGTCGGGCTGATGGGGGCGCGGTACCACGGCCGGCTGTTCGACCGCGGCTCGACGGTCGTCCTGCTGGGTCTCTGGAGCGTGCCCCAGGTGCTCGCCGGGACGCTCCTGCTCAGCCTGCTCGCGCGCGGGGGCATCGGGCTGGAGTGGTTCCCGTATGCCAACCTGCACGGGGCCGACCCCGACGCCATGGGATGGGGCACGTGGTTCGTCGACACCCTCTGGCACGCCACGCTGCCCGTCGCGTGCCTGGTGTACGGGGGACTGGCGTACCTGGCGAAACTCGGACGGGCCAGTCTGCTGGAGAATCTGCGGGCCGACTACGTCCGCACCGCCCGCTCCAAGGGGCTGCCCGAGTCGCGCGTCGTCTACCATCACGCCCTCCGCAACAGCCTGCTCCCGATGATCACCACCATGGTCATGATGCTGCCCATGCTGCTGGGCGGCAGCGTGGTGGTCGAACGCATCTTCAGCCTGCCCGGCATGGGGGACCTCATCGTCGGCGCCGCCATGCAGCGCGACCTGGCGGTCATCATGTTCGGGACGCTCGTCTACGGCACGCTGACACTGGTGTCGCTGCTGCTGGCGGACATCCTGTACGCGTGGGCCGATCCGAGGATCCGGTATGACTGACGGCCGCACAACCCGCCAGACCCCGCAGGTCACGCCGGGCGGCGAGCCCCTCGGGCCGCCGCGCTCCTACGGCTCGATCGTGTGGGGCCAGTTGAAGAAGCGGCCGTCGGCGATGGCCAGCCTCGGCTTCATCGTCCTGCTGGCGCTCTCGGCCGTGCTCGCCCCGTTCATCGGCGGCGAAGTGCCCATCCGGTGGGTGGAGGATGGCGAGGCGTCCTGGCCCATTTTCCGGCACCTCACCAACGGCGAGTACGTAGCGATGGCGGCCCTGCTGCTGGGGGCGCTGCTGCCAATCACCATCCGGCTGGTGCGGCCGGGGGCCGAACGCATCGGCGCCGGCCCCGTGCTCCGGGCCCTCGCCATCAGTGCCGCCGTCCTCGCGCTCGTCGCCGGTCTCCTGTTCGGCCTGCGGGAGCCGGAGCGGAGTTACGGCTTCTACCTGGAACGGGCCGACGAGGCCGAATCGGCCTGGTTCCCCCTCATCGCGTACCCGGAGAACCCGGGCTACGCCCAACTGGAGGACAAGGAGCAGCCCCCGTCCTGGCTGGGCTGGCTGTTTCCGGACGCATGCCCGCCGGGTTCGTGGGACCATCCGCTCGGCACGGGACGCATCGGCGACGACATCTTCATTCGCATCCTGTACGGGGCGCGGACGGCCCTGACGATCGGCTTCGTCGCGGTCGGCATCAGCCTGGCGATCGGCGTCCTGCTCGGGGCGGTGAGCGGCAACTTCGGCGGTTGGGTGGACCTCGTGCTCATGCGTGTGGCAGAGGTTGTCATGAGTATCCCGCGCCTCATCCTGATTATCATCATGGTGACCGTGATTCCGCAGCGGTGGATCCCGCCTATCTGGACGGTCGTGGTGGTCCTCGGCCTCACGGGATGGACCGGCACGTACCGCCTGATGCGGGCGGAACTGCTGCGGATCCGCGGCGAGGATTACATGACCGCCGCCCGCGCCCTCGGCGTCCGCACCGGGCGCCTGCTCGTCCGCCACGCCATCCCGAACGGCTTGGCGCCCATCCTGGTCGGGGCGACGTTCGGCATCGCCGGCGCGGTCTTCCTGGAGGTGACGCTGGCGTTCCTCGGCCTCGTCCAGACGCCCTCGTGGGGCATGATGCTGAACGACGGCCGCCAGCACCTGGAGTACTGGTGGGTGTGGGGCACGTCGGGTGTTGCTATCTTTCTGACGGTTTTTGCGTACAATCTGTTGGGCGAGGGTATCCGCGACGCCGTCGACCCGCGCCTGAGGATCTAGCGCGTGGAGGCCGTCTCATGACGAAACGAACGCCTGTGTTCACCGCGGCGCGTGCGCCGCGCGCCGCCGTTGGAGCCTAGCGTGACCGACACCGCCACCGAACGCCTGCTGGCCGTCGACGGCCTCACGACCCGCTTCTTCACCGAGGAGGGCGTCTCCTACGCCGTCGAGGACGTCTCGTTCGCCATCCCGCGCGGCGGGACGGTCGCCCTCGTGGGCGAGTCGGGGTGCGGCAAGACGGTGACGGCCCTGTCGATCCTGCGGCTCGTGCCGGACCCGCCCGGCCGCATCGTCGCCGGCACCGTCTCGATGGGCGGCGCGGACCTGCTGCATCTGCCGGACAATGCGATGCGCGCGGTGCGCGGCAACCGCATCTCCATGATCTTCCAGGAACCGATGACCAGCCTGAACCCGGTCTTTACGGTCGGCGACCAGATTCTGGAGGCCCTCCGGCTGCACACCGACGTCGGCCGCGACGAGGGTCGGCGGCGCACGATCGAGATGCTCCGCAAGGTCGGCATCCCGGACCCGGAGCGTCGGCTGGACGAGTACCCTCACCAGATGTCGGGAGGCATGCGGCAGCGGGTGATGATCGCCATGGCCCTCGTGTGCGGGCCCGAACTCCTCATCGCCGACGAGCCCACCACCGCCCTCGACGTCACGATCCAGGCCCAGATCCTGGACCTCCTCCGCGACCTCCAGGCCGACCTCGGCATGAGCGTCCTCCTCATCACGCACGACCTCGGCGTCGTGGCCGAGATGGCCCAGCACGTGGCCGTCATGTACCTCGGCCGCATCGTCGAGGAGGCCGACATCCGCGACCTCTTCGACCGGCCGCTCCATCCGTACACGGTGGGGCTGTTCCGGAGCCGGCCGACGCTCCAGCACCGGCGGACGCTCGCGACGATTCCCGGCCTCGTGCCGAGCCCGATGGCCGTCCCGTCCGGCTGCCCGTTCCATCCGCGGTGCCCGCTCTCCGACGGCGACCGGTGCGTGCGCGAGCGGCCGCCGCTCGAAACCCGAGAGGGCGCCCACCCGGCCGCCTGCTGGTATGCCGACCGCGTGGCCGAGGCCCGCGACCAAGGGGAGGGTTTGTACGAGTCATGATCCAGAACCGCCAGAGCGAGACCGCCGGCCAACCGATGCTCGACGTCCGCAACCTCAAGACGCACTTTCCCGTCCGGCGCGGCTTGTTCGGGCGGACCGTCGGCTACGTCCGGGCCGTCGACGGCGTCTCGTTCGCCCTCGATGCCGGCAAGACGCTCGGCCTCGTGGGCGAGTCCGGCTGCGGCAAAACGACAACGGGCCGGACGATTCTGCGGCTCATTCCGGCGACGGCCGGCGAGGTCCGCTTCGACGGCCGCGACGTCTTCGCCCTCCCGTCCGGCGAGATGCGGCGCCTCCGAGAAGATATGCAGATAATCTTCCAGGACCCGTACGGCAGCCTGAACCCGCGGATGACCGTGGGCGGCATCGTCGGCGAGCCCCTGCGCGTCCACAACCGGGCCCGCGGACGCGACCTGGCCGACCGCGTCGCCGACCTCCTGCAGCGCGTCGGCCTCAGCCCCGACAGCCGGAACCGCTACCCGCACGAGTTCTCCGGCGGGCAGCGGCAGCGGATCGGCGTGGCCCGGGCCCTGGCCCTCTCGCCGAAGTTCATCATCTGCGACGAGCCCGTCAGCGCCCTGGACGTCTCCATCCAGGCCCAGATCCTGAACCTCCTCGAACGCCTCCAGGAGGAGTTGGGCCTGGCGTACCTCTTCATCGCGCACGACCTCGCCGTGGTCAGCCACATCTCCGACGACGTGGCCGTCATGTACCTGGGCCGCCTCGTCGAAAAGGCGCCCAGCGAGACGCTATACGAGAACCCGCTGCACCCGTACACGAAGTGCCTGATGTCGGCGATCCCGCGGTCGCATCCGGACGAGGCGCGCGAGCGCATCGCCCCCCAGGGCGAGGTGCCCAGCGTCACCAACCCGCCCAGCGGGTGCCCGTTCCATCCGCGGTGCCCGTGGGCCACGGAGCGGTGCCCCGCCGAGGTGCCCGCCCTGCGGCCCATGCCCGACGACCCCGACCACTGGGTTGCATGCCACCTCTATGAGTAAGGAGAGACCATGAGATCGGTCATCCTGTGGACGGCCACATTGGCGGCCGCCGTCGCCCTGACGGCGCCGGCCGGCGGCGCCCCGGCCCCCGAGGCGCCGGCGGCGCTGGCGCAACTGCCCGACACGGCGGTGGGCTTCCTCCACGTGCCGGACGTCGCCGCCGTCGAACGCCGCATGCTCCGCTTCGCCGAGCGGGCGGGCTGGGACCTCGGGGCAGGCGACCATCCGATCCTCGACCTCATGGGACGCCGGACCGGCATCCGCGACGGACTCGCCGACCAGGGCAGCCTCTGCATCGGCTTCGTCGATCCCAAGCGGTACCGGCAGCGGTACACCATCTACGTCCTGCCCGTGGCCGACTGGGACGCGCTGCTCGCCTCCACCCAGGGCGAGATGATGTCGCCCGGCCTGTACGCCCTGACGGGGACGGCCGGGCCCCGCTTCGTCCGCCGCCGAGGGAACTTCGCCGTCGTCACGAGTTCCATCCGGACGATGGACGCCCTCCTGGAGCACGGGAGCCTGACCGACGCCCTGCATCCGGACACCCTCGCCCGGGCCTCGGGCGGCGGGCCGCTCGCCTACGTCAACGTGCACCGCCTGAAAGACATTTACGAGCCGGAAATCGCCTCGTGGTTCCGGGCCTCGAGCGGCAAGGTGTACGACCAGCCCCACGCGCTGCCGTATGCCGATATGCTCGTCACGTACATGCTGGGCATCGCGTCGCTGATCGACCAGATTGAGACGATCGAGATCGTTCCGCGCTTCGAGCCGGAGGGGCTCTCGGCCGACCTGGCCGTCCGGTTCGCCGGGGGCGGCTCGGTGGCGGAGTTCATCGCGGCCCAGACGCCCGGTCAGGCCCAGGTGCCGATCGTCACCGAGCACCCCGTCTCCTCGGCCGTCACGGTGCGCGTCGACCCGGACACGCGGACCGACGTGATGGTCCGGGCCACGCATTTCTTCGTCGAGATGGCGCCGCGGCCGGACCCGCTGCCCGAATCGACCAGGGAAACCGTCGTCGAAGCGGTCAGCGTGTTTGCGGGGTCGCTCGGCGAAACGATGACGTTCCTCTCGGCGCCGGCGGGGCCGGGCCTGGGCATCGAGACGAGCGTCTCCGTTTACGACATCAGGGACGCCGAGCAGTTCGAGAGGGGCATCACGCTCATGGTCGACGCGTGGGAGCGCCTCGCCGACCAGTTGCGCCTGTACCTGAAGTTCCGGGCCGACCCGGAGCCGGAGCAGATTGCCGGCGTGCCCGTCACGCTGTACCGTCCGCGGCTGCGTTTCGGGATTCCGGCGCGGCACATCCGGTTCCAGAAGCGGCTGCGGCGGCTGTACGGGCCCGAGGGGCTCGTCTACCGCGTGGCGGTGGTCGGCGACAAGGCCGTCGTGGCCACCGGAAGCGACCTGACGCTCCTGCGCGAGGTGATCGAGCGTTTGAAGGCCGGCCAGGCCCCCGAGCCCTCGCCGCCGATGAAGCGGCTCCAGACGCACCTTCCCCTGGACCAGAATATCTACATCATGACCAGCCTGCCGGTGTACCTGAGCCGGTCGCTGGCGCGCGGCGGGACCGAGGAGGACCGCATCGGGACGGTGGACCCCGGCCACGAGCGCGTGGGCGTGGGCGTCCGCTTCAGCGGGACGACGGCGAGTCTGAGCACCTTCTGGCCGCACGAGCAGATCCGTCTGGCCCGGGACCTGGTGCGGCGTCTGGCGCCGGAACTGGAGGAGGTGCCGGAATCGCTCTTCCCGCCGGAAGAGGAGGGCCCGCCCGCGCCCAAAGGGCCGCCGGAGGGCGAGGGTGGGGGCGAAGGGGAAGCCGGTGCGCTGGAACTCCCGCCGGCCGCTCCGTGACGTTCTCCCGAGAACCCGCCGGCGGTGGGACGTGTCGAATGCGATGAACGGTAGGTGTGCGACGGAAGGCTGCCGCCCTTTCAGGGCTTTGGGGTGTTGAGCAGACCCTTAGACCCGGGGCGCTGCCCCGGGCTGACGGAACTTCGAGCCTTTCAGGCTCGACGACGCGCGGCGAGGCAGGTACGCAGCCCCACCGCGCGACGGGGCGCGTTCAACTGCGCCACGGCCGCTTGCGCTTGGCGGCGGCGGCGACGGCTTGGCGGGCGAGGTCGGCGTCCTCGGCAATCTCGAAGTCGAACATCCCCGCCAGCACGTGGTCGGCGCCGCCACCGAAGACGTACGGGAACGCGTCCTTCGGCGGAATCGCCCCCGCCGCCATCACCTTGAAGGCGATCCACGGCCGCGCGACCGACCCCATCACCTCGATCGTCCGGTCGGGGTCCTTGCACCAGTAGCCGGGATGCTCGGCGTACGGCCCCTTGAGTTCGTCCGGGTGCGGGGCGCTGGGATAGCGGTGATGGTGAAAGGTCTTGATGTAAAAGTCCGGCTCCACGCCGTGCTTCTCGCACGCCTCCACGACGCGCAGGTCGTGGGCGCCGACGCCGGAGGGCACGCCGGCGGCCTTGGCGATGGCCACCGCCTCCTTCAGCAGGTCCATCTTGCCCTGTCCGACGAGTTGGTCGCCCCGCACGCCCCACACGTAGATGGCGTCGGCGCCGGCGTCGAGGAGGTCGTCCACCTGTTTGGCGTAGTCGACCATGCCGGGCCGGCACTCGGCCGTCGGGCAGATGATGAACTGCATCTTGCCGATGCGTTCATTCCGGTACCGCCGCAGCGTCTTCATGATGGGCGGCGGATTGTGGACCGAGAGGGTGTTGATGCCGTGCCGCTCGGCCAGGAGCATCGTCTCGATGATCTTCTCGTCCGTGTTGTAGTGGGCGGTGAGGTTGTAGACGTACCTGAGGTCGCGGCTGTGGGTGAAGTGCGTGAGCAGGTTGCCGCCCAGCAGGAGGCGGCTGACGGTGAGGTCCCCGATCTTGCCGCAGGGCAGGGCGTCGGCGGGTTGGGCTTGGCCGCCCGGGGCCGCCGGGGTCTTCGCCTCGGCCGCGCCGGCCGGTTTGCCGGCGCCGGCGGCGAGGGCGCCGCCCGCCGAGGCCGCCAGGGACGTCCGCAGGAACGCACGACGTTTCATCGGTTCCGACATGGTCTGCATCCTCCTGAATGGATTCCGCCGACAGCGTACCGCTTCCGGCTGCACGTCGCAACGCAGCGGTTAGCGCGGTGGGCAGTCTTGCCCACCGCGCGGTGCCCACGACTGGGCGCCGCGCGATATCTTCAGCCTCACCCCCACATCGTCCCGCCCACCATCAGGGCGTTGAACAGGGCGTGCGCGACGATCGGCGCCACGAGGCTCCGCGTCCGGTACGCCACGTACGCCAACGCCATCCCCAGGAAGAAGAGCGGGACGACGCCTTGCGGTTCGGCCGGGGCGTGGACGACCGCAAAGAGCGCACTGGACGCCACCAGGGCCGCCACCGGCCCCGTCCCCCGCAGCAAAGCCCACAGGAGCACGCCCCGGTACAGGAACTCCTCCACCACCGGGGCCAGGACGATCGCCTGGACGCCCACGAGGACAAGCGTCCACGGCTCCTGCGTTTCCTGGACCGTCTCGAGCAGCGGGTGCGTCTCGACCGGTCCCTCGACGAGCCGCAGCGCCCCGACGCTGACGATCAGCGCCGCGACGCACACGGGCAGGATGGCGGCAAACGCGACGACTCCCAGGCGCAACCCCGTCCCCACGCCGCCCGCGCGGACGCCGACCGTCCGGTGCGCCCGGGGTCCGAACGCGCGGAGCGCCGCCAGCCCGACCGCCAGCGGCACCACGTGGGCGAGCATCAACACCGGCGAGACGGGCGCCTCGGCCGACGCCTCGCCGCCGGCGTCCGCGTCCATCGCCGCCGACAGACCCACCGCCGCCACCAGGGCGGTCAACTGGAGTGCGAGAAACAGCCCCACCCCCGCCCACGCCGGAAACGGCACCGCCGACCAGGCCCGGTCCAGCGGCAGGGGAAGGGGCAGGTCCGTCACCCACCATCGGCCGATCCGCCAGAACACCGCCACGCACACCGGCAGGCACACCGCCACCGCCACCAGCAGCCACCAGATGGACGGCGGCGAGCCGAGCGTCTCGGGGGCAACCTGGCTCATGGCGTGTCCTCGACGGTCCGACAAACGGCGCGGCGGGTCACAATGGAAGTTCTACCGTCGTGGGGGG
>Ga0272441_10000427_pt1 | contig 96760 bp, 82 predicted proteins | sample SSMProp6N_FD_193582 | JGI IMG/M metagenome (GOLD analysis project Ga0272441, IMG submission 193582) | Marine sediment archaeal communities from Little Sippewissett salt marsh, Falmouth, MA, United States - SSM-Prop-6N | ecosystem: Environmental > Aquatic > Marine > Wetlands > Sediment ... | reverse complement strand
CGGGCGAAGCCTCGATGTCGGTCCAGTGCGATACGACTTTCATGGGTACTCCTGGGTCCCCCGGGCGCCGGTTGTCCAGGGAAGGTTTGTTGCCCAGTATGCGTCTATAAAGCAGCATGGCAACCCAGGACCCCGATGCACGCGCACTCGACCTCCATCCCGATCCTCGCGTCACAGCTGCTGCTCGCCGTGGCCTGTAACGAGCGGGCCGACCGGCCGGCAGTGAACGAGGCGGCGCTGCCCCCGGCTGTGATCGTGCGACTGGGGGGGGCGCCAGGGTCTGCGCGGGCGCCAATACCCGTCGCGGTGTTTCCGTTCACCCATGACAGTGATACGTCGGTGGCCGGCGAGCGGAGCCTGAACGCCTACGACTGCGCCCCGGCCATTTCCCAGCGGGGTCCCGAGATCCACTACGTGCTTTTGGTCAACCGCCCCGGGACCCTCTACGCCCGGGTGCAGGGAGACGGCGGGGTGGATGTGGACGTTCACCTGCTCACCGACCCGGGGCTGCGCTGCCTGGCCCGGGGGGACTTGGAGCTCGACGCCGGGGTGGATGTGGGGACCTACCGTCTGGTGGTGGACACCCACGGCGCCGCGGGGCCCTATCGGCTCGACGTGGCGCTGGATCCGCCCGAGCCCCTGCACATCGGCTACCTGTGGAACACCTACTACTACCTGGCCAATGAGGCGGACCACTCTGCCCCGGCAGACGCGCCCCTGCTCAGCGCCGACTGTGACATCCTGGCCGACGTGCCCCGGGCCTTTCACGACGACCTGTGCATCGAGGGCAGCGGCATCCTGAGGGACGGCCGGGTGGTGAACTATGATTCGAGCTGCACCCTGGAGTGCTTCGCGGCGCTCACCTGTGGTCGCCACCGGCGATACAAGATCTGCTACCGGGTCCTGGACGTGGACCGCTACCCCTGGGGCATGGGGGTGGAGGGGCGCGCCCTGGAGCCGGATGTGTCCATCGCTGTGGACCGGCGCATGATCCCCACGGGCACGATCCTGTATCTGCCCGAGCTCGACGGCGTGGTGCCCCCCGGCCGCAGCGAGCCCCATGACGGGTGCGTGCGGGCCGACGACATCGGCGGCGCCATCCGGGGCAACCACATCGATTTTTACGCCGGCACGCGCCAGCGCTGGAAGGCCTGGGAGCGCATCTTCCCCACCCGGTCCTGGTTCACGGCGATCCTGTACCACCCCCGCTGCTACGACACGCCGGGATCGGCCGGCGGAGGCCTGTGATGAAGCGTCTCGGGCTGGCGCTGGTGGGATTCTGGATCGTCATGGGCGTCGTGGTGGCCGTGGTGGCGCTTCGGACCGAGGACTCCCCCGGCCCGGCGGAAAAGCCGCCCGGCCCCATGACCTGTGCTTCGTTACAAAAGCGCGCCGAGGTCTGCGCGGACGGACTGGCGGATCTGGTCGGCGACCTCTACGCCGAGCACCTCCAGCGGCAGGGCGAGTCGCCCCTGGGCATCTCCACCAAGCGCACCCTGGCGGTCACCGTGGTGTACGGTGCCATCTCCGACAAGAAGGTCGCTGCCTACTGCAACCGCTACCGGGACTCGGACAACCCGCGCATCCGCCGGGCCCAGAAGGAGGTGACGGCCTGTTTCGCCAAGCCCGGCTGCCAGGCCTTTGTCGACTGTCTGCGCAAGGTGGCGCGCCGTTTGGACCTCACCGGCTTCTGACCTCAGCCCATGTGCTCGGGCACGGCGAGCGCAGCTCCCGCGGAGGAGCTCGCCGCAGCCGATCTTTCAGCGCCCTGCTGGAGCGGGGGCTCCGCGAGCGGATCCCTCCTCCGGGTCACCGTCGGCGGCGATACATGTCCCGCGGTAGGGGGCAGTCCAGGCGGTAGGCCGTCTTGGGGTCACGGTACACCCGGCCCCGGCGGAGCCCCTTGCCGAGGGGGCGGGGCTTGTGACCGGGCTTGATGCGTTCGATGGCCCACAGGTCCTTGGTGCACCAACCGGTGACGTAGATGAACCCTGTCTTGGGGTGCACGGCCACCCCAGACGCCTTGACGACGTCGAGCCTCAAGATCTTTTTCTTGAAGGTCTTGGTGTCCACGATGGTGAGGGCGTGGCCCGCGTAGCCCGCCACGTACACGAACCGCTCGTCGGCCGACAGGGCGATGGTGCGGGGGCCCTTGGCGACCCACACCGTCTTGACCACTTTGCGCTTGGCGGTGTCGATGACCTGGACCATGGAGCCGCCGATGATGGAGACATACAGCCGCTTGCCGTCCTTGGTGAGGGCGGTGTGTCGAGGCAGGTTCCCGGTGCGGATCTTGTAGATGATCTTCAGGCGGGTTGCGTCGAGCACATAGACGTGGTTGCCGCCGCAGATTGCCACGTAGAGCGTCTTGCCGTCGGGGCTCACCGACACCCCCCGCGGGTGGCGGCCCACCTTGGATGTGGCCTGGATCCTGCCGGTGGCCGCGTCGAGCTTGCTGACCGTGGCCGACTCCCAGCTCGTGACGTAGAGCCGCTTGCCGTCGGGGGACAGCGCCATCATCTTCGGGAAGTGCCCGGTCTTGGTGGACCAGCGGGGCTTGAAGGTCCGGGTGTCCAGGGCCTGGATCTTGTAGCCGTAGTAGTTCGACACGAAGAGGGTCTTCGAGTCGGCCGAGACAACGGACTCGATGGTGTTGCCCCGAAAGCTCACCTTGCGCAGCGGCTTGAAGGTCTTGGCGTCGTAGACGTCGAGGTTGTGGCGGTGTCTGCGGCCGAAGTTGGTCACGTAGATGCGCTTGCCGTCGGGGCTGACCGACACGCCCTTGGGCATCACCCCGGTGCGGCCGGCCCCCCAGATGCGGAAGGTGTTGCCACCGAGGGTCACCGAGTAGCCGATTCGCCGCGGGCGGGGCTTGCGTCGGCGGGCGTGGGCGTCGGCCGCGCACAGGGTGATCAGGGTGAACGTAGTGAGCAGCGTGATGTTTCGCATGGGCCTTTGGAGTAGACGATCCAGATCGGCAGGTACTGGGTGAGCCTTCTGGGTGTTGCCACAGGGGTCCCTCATGGTCTATTGACTCCGGGACCTGCGGAAGGTTTATCAGTCGAACGGGTGAAACGTCAAAAGGGGGTTTTATCTGACCTGTATTTTTTGTAACGTGGCTCATGTGAGGAGAGACCACATGCGTATGCGCCTCTGGATGACCTTTGTGTTGATCGGCGTGGTTGGGTGTCCTGGCAAGCCCGATCCGGTCGAGCCCCGCCGGCGGATCGTGAAGCGGCATCGGACTCCCTCGCGGCGGGTGGTGGAGCGGCCGGGAGTCGCCCGCCCTGCCGAGCCGCCGGCGACCTACAAGGAGTACTTCACCGTGTACCGTGGGGCCAAGGCCACCGGGCGCGCCTATCTGGGCTTCGAGAAGAACGACCAGGGAGCCCTCTTCGAGCTGCGGTACGCCACGGCCACCCCGTGGTTCCGGGTGACCCACCATGTGAAGGTGCGGACTGACGCGGGGTTCGTGCCGAAGCAGATGTGGGCCCTGGAGATGGAGCAGACCGCGGGGACGTCCCTGCGGCTCTATACCCAGTACGACGTGAAGATCGGCGCCGCCGAGGCGTGGGTGGACACCACCCGCTTCGGCTATCGATGGTCCAAGCGCTACAAGGTCAACGCCACGGTGCCCCTGGCCCGGTATCCGCTCCTGGCCGGGTACCTGCTGGCGCGGCGGCACGCCGGGGCCCAGAGCGCCAACTTGAGCTATGCCGCGTTGGATCCCACCAACGGCAAGGTTCATGCCCTGAAGGTGGGCCTGAAGCGCAGGGGGGATCGCGCCCTGGTCACGCTGGACCTCGGCCCGCGCGGCACCTTGGCGGTGGACTACGACGTGGCCTGGGCCAAGCTTCGCGACGCCACGGGGAGCAAAAGCGTGCTCAGCTACAAGGCCGGGGGCAAGCCGCCGGGGCTGGTGCCGCCGCCGGCGTCCTTCAAGCAGGCCAAGAGGGTCGTGCCCTTCTCCTGGCCCAAGCGGTTCGGGACGGTGAAGGTCAGCGCCAAGTCCAAGGACGGGCTGGAGGTCCGCGGCCTCCTCTCGCTGCCGCCCGGGGCGAAAAAAAACAAGAAGCTCGCGGTGGTGATCATCGTGCCCGGCGCAAACGTCATCGACTGGGACGGCACCCGGGGCATGAAGAAGTTCTACGCCGAGCTGGCGGCTTTCTTGAACGGCGCCGGCCATGCGGTGCTCCGCTTCGCCCCGCGAGGGGTCGCCCCCACAAAGTCCAAGGGCAAGATCCGACTGGCCACCTACTACAATGACCTGCGGGCCCTGATGAAGGCCATGCGCAAGAGCCGCTACGTGGCGCGTGGCCGCATCTTCCTGCTCGGCCACGCCGAGGGCGGCCTCATCGCCGCGCACTTCGCGTCCAAGCGGAGCTGGGCCCTTCGCGGCCTGGTGCTCGTCTCCACCCCTGGCGTGCCCTACACCGACTATGTGGTGGATCAGTGGCGGCGGCGCTGGGAGACAGTGGGCATGCCGGTGGGCGTGGTCAAGGGTCGCCTCAAGTACTTCCGCTCCCTCATCCAGGCCGCCATCCAGTCCGGCGGCAGGTTCTACGGCCGCCCGGGCACGCTCATGGCGGATCTGCTCAAGCTCAACCCCCTCAGGGCCTTCCGTAAGGTCAAGAGCCGCACTCTCATCCTCGCCGGCCAGGCCGACGTCACCGTGCGTACCGACGACGTCAACGCCCTGCGCGCCGGAATGCCGAAGAACAAGAAGATCACCGTCGCCCGCCCGAAGAACGTGGGTCACCTGCTGCAGCACAGCCCCCGCTACCTCGAGGTCACAGAGATGTGGAGGATCCCCTCGCCCATCTCCAAGGCCGCCCAGAAGCCCCTCCGTGACTGGCTCAAAAAAGCGATGAAGAAGTAGGCGGGGGTCAGCGGAGGTCCATCATCCAGATCGGGCGGTCCCGGTTTGTGGCGCCCGACCCGGCGGCGAAGAGAAGGAGGATCAGCGCCGGTGGGTGCAGAGCCCAGAGATCCAGGGCGGACCTGGGGTTGAAAAGGGCGAGGACGACGATGCCGACAAATGCAGTGATCAAAGCCCCGATGCCACCTGTGAGGGGCAGCCGGCGCGCGAGGACGGCGCAGCCGAGGAGCAGAGCGAGCACCGCGGCTGTCCAGAGGTACAGAACCCGCGGCGCCGCGCGCATCTCCTTTGACGCGACAGGGTCGACGAAGAAACCCGAGGGGACGACGATTCGCCGGCTTTGGGAATCCAGAAACCGCTGCTGGTCGGGGTCGACCGTGAGGGTGGTGGTGCCGTCCGGCTGGCGCCTCTCGACGAATCGAAGCGGCTCGTTCCCCGATTTTGCGGTCGCATTGCCGGTCGGTGTGATCCGGATCTGCTGGTTTTCAGGCGCGGGCTGGTCTGCGTAGTCGGGGGCCACCCAGAGCGCGAAGGCCGCCGTGCGCACGAGCACCATGACCGCGGCCGCCAGGATGTAGCCCGCCGGGCCGAATTGCCACAGCCAAGTGAGCAGCGAGCGCGCGGAGGAGGGCGCTCGCTCGCGCTGGCGCTTTTTCTCTGAGACGGGGTGCGTCAAGTCGATGTCTCGGGCTCGCTCCCGGTCAGGTCCAGCTCCTGTGCGCCCCCGAGGTGGGACTGCAGGTCTGCGCAGGCGCGGTCCAGGGCATCCTCGTCGCGGGACTTCAGCACGAGGCGTAAGGACCACTGGCCAGGGGCGGTGGTGTGGGGATAGGAGCCAACCGAGACGGTGGGGGAGCGGTCTTGGATGGCGCTCAGGACGTCGGCGATGGAGAGCTCGTCCTGGGTGACGGAGAACTGGCGCTGGTGCTGGGGCTCCCCGGCGAGGCGGCCGAGGAGGTGGGCGAGTTTTTGGCGCAGGAGGCGGGGGACGCCGGGGAGGACGTAGACGTTGTTCACCTGAAGCAGGGGGAAGGCGTCGTCGTACCAGTGCAGCATGGTGGGGGCGGGGACCCGGGCCAGGCGGCGGTGGCCTTCGTCCAGGTCGTCGCCCCTCCATTTGTGTAGAAGGGCCATGAGCTCGGGGTGCTCGATGAGGGGGACGTCGAAGGCCTGGGCGATGGACTCGAGGGTGACGTCATCGTGGGTGGGGCCGATGCCGCCGCAGGTGATCACCACGTCGAACTCCTTGGCGAGGACGGCGACCTGCGAGGCGATCTCGTCGGTCGTGTCGGGGACGACGACGATGCGACCGAGGGACACACCACGGTCGAAGAGGGCCCGGGCCATGTGGCCGGCGTTGGCCTCCTCGGTGTCTCCGGAGAGGATCTCGTCCCCCACCACCAGGATCGCAACCCGGTCGATGGTCATGTGCCAGAGCATAGCACTTTCCGGGCTTTTTCATGCGGGTTGGGTGCGCGGTCCCCGGCGGGGCGCGTTGGTCTGGAATCATTGACCATTGCCCGGAGGCCGCCGTCCCCCTTGACGGGCCGGGCCCGTTGGGGGAGAAACGTGCCAGCTACCTGGTCAGCGATCAGGCACAGGAGGGTCGTTCGTGTCACCAACCGAGGAAAAGCTGCTCCAGGAAGGGTTCGTCGAGAGTCGTCGGATCCTGGACGAGGCCGGCATCGCCCGCGCCCTGCGGCGCATGGCCGGTGAGATCGTGGAGCGTAACTCGGGCACCGATGATCTGATGCTCGTGGGCATCCGGTCCCGCGGGGTCCCCCTGGCTGAGCGCCTCGGCCGCATCATCGCCGAGCTGGAGGGGCGGGAGGTGGAGCAGGGTGTGTTGGACATCACGTTGTACCGGGACGACGTGCTGGTGGGGCTACCCGATCCCGAGGTCAAGCCCACCACGCTGCCAGGGCCCATCATGGGCAAGCGGCTGGTGCTCGTCGACGACGTGCTGTTCACCGGGCGGACCATCCGCGCGGCCCTGGACCATGTCATGGACTACGGTAGGCCGGCGCACATTCAGTTGGCGGTGCTGGTGGATCGCGGCGGCCGGGAGCTACCCATCCAGGCCGACTACGTGGGCACAACCGTGGAAACCCTCAGGATGAGGGACTCCGTGGCCGTGCTGCTCGCCGAGTCGGACGAGGGTCGGGAAGAGGTTCTGCTGTACTCGAAAAACACCTGAGGGTCTTCCCCGGGTGACCGAAGGAGAACCATGGCGTTCGCGCACAAGAGCCTGCTTGGCATCGCTCAGCTCTCCACCGAGGACATCATCACCATCTTGAACGTCGCCGAGACCTTCTATGAGATCTCCGAGCGGCGCATCAAGAAGGTGCCCACCCTCCGCGGCAAGACGGTGGTCAACCTGTTCATGGAGCCCAGCACCCGCACGCGGGCGTCGTTCGAAATCGCGGAGAAGCGCCTGTCGGCCGACGGGCTGAACCTGTCTCCGTCGACGTCCAGCGTCAAGAAGGGCGAGACCCTGCTGGACACCGCCCGGAACCTCCAGGCCATGCAGCCCGACGTCCTGGTCATGCGCCACCGGGCCGCCGGGTCGCCACACTTTCTGGACAAGCACATCGACGCGGCGGTGATCAACGCCGGGGACGGTGCCCACGAGCACCCGACCCAGGCCCTGCTGGACGCCTTCACCATGCGGCGCCAGGGCAAGTCCTTCGCGCGGCTGCAGGTGGCCATCATCGGCGACATCGCCCACAGCCGCGTAGCGCGGTCGAACATCCTGTGCCTCACCCGATTGGGGGCCAAGGTGCGGGTGTGCGGGCCCCGGACCATGCTGCAGCCCGGGCTGGAGAAGCTCGGAGCCACGCTCTATGACCGCCTCGACGACGCCCTGGAGGGTGTGGACGTCGCCATGGCCCTGCGGGTGCAGCTGGAGCGATTCGGCGGCGACGCGCTGCTGGCCTCCACCCGGGAGTACGCCCGGCAGTTCGGCCTCAGCCTAAGGCGGCTCGAGCGCATCAAGCCCGACGGGCTGGTGATGCACCCCGGGCCCATCAACCGCGGGGTGGAGATGGAGCCCGACGTGGCCGACGGCGATCGCTCTGTGATCCTCGATCAGGTCACCAGCGGCGTGGCGGTGCGCATGGCACTTTTGTATCTGATGGCGGGGGGCTCCCCCGACTCGGTGACCAAGGAGTCTTAGATCATGGGCTCACGGCTTCTCATTCGTGGTGCGCGCATTCTGGATCCGGCCAGTGGGGTGAACGAGGAGGGGGATCTGCTGTGCGAGGACGGCAAGGTGGTGGCGGTGGGCGCCGTGAAGGGGACCACGGCCGGGACCGACGGCGAGAGCCTGGAGCTGGACGCCAAGGGACTGGTCGCCTCTCCGGGGCTGGTGGATCTGCATGTGCACTTCCGGGAGCCGGGGCAGGAGTACAAGGAGGACATCCACACGGGCTCTGCGGCGGCCGTGGCCGGAGGGTTCACCACGGTGTGCTGCATGCCCAACACGTCGCCGCCCAATGACTGCCGGGCGGTGACGGACCTCATCATCGCCCGGGCGGCCGAGGCGGACCTGGCGCGGGTGCACCCGGTGGCCGCCATCAGCATGGGGCAGGCGGGCGAAGCCCTGACGGAGATGGCCGAGCTCAAGGAGGCTGGGGCGGTGGCCGTGTCTGACGACGGCCACCCCGTGTCTGACGCCGGGTTCATGCGGCGCGCCCTGGAGTACGCCTCCACCTTCGGCTTGGTGGTGGTCAACCACTGCGAGGACCTTTCTTTGTCGCGCGGGGCCGCCATGCACGAGGGCGAGGCCTCTACCCGGACAGGGCTCCGCGCCCAACCCGCGGCGGCGGAGGAGGTGATGGTGGCCCGGGATCTGCTGCTGTGTCGGCAGACCCGCGCGCGGTACCACGCGGCGCACCTGTCGACTGCGGGCTCGGTGGAGCTGGTGCGGCGCGCCAAGGCCGAGGGGCTCCCGGTGACCGCTGAGGTGACGGTGCACCACCTGCTGCTCACCGACGAGGCCTGCCTCGACTTCGACACCCGCACCAAGTGCAACCCCCCCCTGCGGCCGGAGGCCGACCGCCAGGCCTGCATCGCCGGCGTGGCAGACGGCACCCTGGACGCCATCGTCACGGACCACGCGCCCCACACCGCGAGCGACAAGGCGGTGGAGTTCGAGGACGCGCCCTTTGGCGTCATCGGCCTGGAGACGGCCCTGCCGGCCCTGCTGCGCCTGGTGGACCAGGGGGCGTTGACGTTATCCACCGTCATCGAACGACTCACGGCGGGTCCGGCGGCCTGCTTCGGCCTGGACGTCGGCCGGCTCGTCCCCGGGTCCCCCGCGGACGTGACCCTCATCGATCCGGACCTGAGCTACACCATCCGGCCCGAGCACTTCCAGTCCCGGTCGGCCAACACGCCCTTCGCAGGCTGGGACGTGCGCGGTAGAGCCGTGGCCACCGTCGTGGGCGGGCGCCTGGTTTACCGCTGGCCGGACGGGCTCGTGCCCCGCTGAGCCCTTGCCCATGACCCCGACCCCGGACGCCCCCCAGCCTCGCGACGTCGATCCAGAGCCGGTCTCGCTGGGCCCCGGCACCGTCGCCCAGGCCGTCACGGACCTCATGGAGCGCATCTCGGCGGGCTACGCCGAGGGTGAGCCCGCGCTCCTGGCCGCCGAGGCGCGGGAGGCCTTCCTGGTGGCCACGGGGCGCGTGCACGAGGGGGACCACTCCTTTGACGACCGCATGGCGCAGTTCATGGAGTGGTTCCTGCTCGATCGCCCGTTACCGCCGGGGCCTGCGACCCCGGCCGAGCGGTGGGCCACCGACCACGTCGCCGCGCTCGACCCCAACGATCGGGCGCTTCTGCTGGGGCTGCTGACGAGCCACAGGTCGCTTTATTGCCTGGTCGGAACAGACGACGCGAAACGACTGGTGGTCGATGATCTGCTCTACGGAATACGGTGGGCGGTGACCGCGCCAGGAGGCCTGCCTGGCGTGGACGTCGGTGACGTGTACGAGGGACGACTCCTGGGTCACGGCGGCGAGGTGCACTTTACGGCGGCTTTTTGTTATCATCCCCGGGAAGCGGTGCGGCGAATCCAGGACCACATGGCGCGTGTGCGCGACCGTCGGTTGCCTGCCGGGCCGCCGTTTCTCGACGAGCTGATGTGCATGCGCTTGGCCTATGATCGTGCAGAAGGAGCTCCGGTGAACGCCATATACCGCCTCGGGCGGTGACAGGAACAAAGGCCGATGAACCCATGACATCACCGTCGCCGGAACATCTCTTCGAGGACCTGGACTTTCTGAGGCAGCTGCTGCGGGATCTCACCCACGAAATCGCCGCGCCCCTAACGCCGCTGTTCGGGCACCTCGATCTGCTGGAGCTGCGCACCGAGGACAAGCTCTCGCCCATGCAGCTGCGGTGCATGCGTGCCATGCGGCGCTCCCTGCGGCGGTTGTCCGCCATCAATGATCGCATGTTGGAGATGGCCCGGGTGGAGCGGGGGCACATCCCCTGCGAGCCCGTGCCGCTCATTCCCCAGCAGGCGGTGGCCGAGGTGGTGCGCCGCAAGTCCTCCTCGGCGGACTCCCATGGGGTGGCCTTGGAGCAGCGCGCCTCCGTTGCCGACGATCGCAAGATCTGCGCGGACTGGAACCTGCTCGTGATCGCTTTGGGGCACCTCGTGGAGAACGCCTTGCGCTACGCGCCCGACGGCAGCACGATCACCTTCGCCCTGGACGAGGTGGACGACGGTTGCGCCATCCGCGTCATTGACGACGGGTCGGCGGTGCCGCCTTCGGAGCTGGAGAAGATCCTTCGCCCGTTCTACCGGGTCACCGACGCCGAGGGCTACACCGAGACGGCCGGGCTGGGGCTCACCATCGTGGACCTCATCGCGCGACGCCACCGCGGACACCTCCTTCTCAGCCTCACCCACCCCGACCAGGAGGGGCAGACGGGCCTGACGGCCACCCTCGTGGTCCCCTGGTCCGACTGACGGTGAGCCATGGTGTCTCGACTCGTGTCTGTGCGGGTCGCCTTCGCCACCCTGGGCTGTAAGGTCAACCGGGCCGACACGTCGGCGATCCGTGACGGGTTGCCTGCCGGGGTGGAGGTCGTTGCTTTTGAGCAGCCCGCGGATGTGTACGTCATCAACACCTGCACGGTCACAGCCGCGGCGGATCGGCAGTCTCGACAGCTCGTTCACCGGGCCCACCGCGCCAACCCCTCCGCGGCGGTCATCGTCACCGGCTGCCTGGCGGATCGGCGACCCGAGGAGGTGCGGGCCATCGACGGCGTGGCTCACGTGGCTTCCAACGCCGCCAAGCCCCTGGTCGCTGCGGAGGTGGCTCGCCGGGCGGGGCTGGACCCGGCGGCAACGAAGGAGATCCTGCCGCGTTATCGTCCCGAGGAGATGACCCGCCCGCCTCTGAAGATCCAGGACGGCTGCGACGGGCGGTGCGCCTACTGTGCCGTGGCCGCGGCCCGCGGCCGCCCCACGAGCGTCGACGCGGATCGGGTCTTTGCGCAGCTTTTCGGCCTGGGGCGCCAGGGCTGCGCCGAGGTGGTCCTCGCCGGGATCGATCTCGGCGCCTGGGGTCGGGACCTGGAGCCGCCGCGGCGGCTCGCCGACCTGGTTCGACGGGTGATCCGGGAGCGCCCGGTGCGGCGGGTGCGGCTGAGCTCCATTGAGATCCTCCACCTGGACGATGATCTGGTCCACACCATCGCGGGCACCTCCCTGATCTGCCGTCACCTGCACCTGCCCCTGCAGAGCGGCGCCGACCCGGTGCTCGAGCGCATGCGGCGACCTTACGGCGCGGCCGTCTACGCCGACCGGGTGCGTTCGGCGAGAGCCGATCTTGGGGACGTGGTGATCGGGGCGGACGTGATCTCCGGGTTCCCCGGTGAGCGCGAGGAGGACCACCTTCGCACCCTGGCGATGGTGGAGGAGCTGGGGCTGGCGTATCTGCACGTGTTCCCTTTCTCCCCTCGCCCGTCCACGCCGGCCGCCTCCCTGTCCGGCCAGGTGCCGGGGCCCGTGATACGCGCGCGGGCCCGGGAGCTGCGGGAAGTCGGGCAGCGGCTCTGGCAGCGGTGTCGGCGGGCGTTGCAGGGTCTGGAGACGACCGCGGTGATCTCCACCAAGCGTCTCGGAGGGCGGTTCACGGGCTTTTCAGACCAGGCCGTGCCGCTGGTGACCGACTGCGACGCATCTCTCGCCGGACGGCTGGTACGGGTGGAGCTGGGCGCGCTGACCGAAACCGGCATGGAGGCCACGGTGATTGACCGGCTGGAAGATGCGCGCGATTTGCAGTAGGCTTCAACCATGGCCGACCAAGCGTTGGAGCAGCGGGTGGTGGAGCTGGAGCGGCGGCTCGGATATAGGTTCCAGAGCCGCGGTCAGGTGGAGACGGCGCTGACGCACAAGTCCTTTGCCAACGAGCACACACCCCACCTCCCCCACAATGAGCGCATGGAGTTTCTGGGCGACGCTGTGGTGTCGCTCGTGGTGGGCCATCTGCTCATGGCGGGTCATCCCGAGTGGACCGAGGGGGAGCTGTCAAAGGCGCGATCGGCTCTGGTGAGCGCCACCGGCTTGGCAGACCTGGCGCAGTCCCTCGACCTGGGACAGGCCCTGCGGCTCGGTCGTGGGGAGGAGCACACGGGCGGACGCACCAAGCCCTCCATCCTGGCCGACGGATTCGAGGCCCTGACCGCGGCCATCTATCTGGATGGCGGCTACGAGGTGGTCTTCGATGTGCTGCGCCGACTGTTCGAGCCGCTGCTGGACGACGCCCTGCGGGGGATCCGCGAGAGGGATCCGAAGACCCACCTCCAGGAGCGGATCCAGGCGGTGTACAAGCGCGCCCCCTGCTACGATCTGGTGAGCACCCAGGGCCCGGAGCACGATCTGCGCTTCACCGTGAAGCTGCTGGTGGATGACACCCCTTTGTCCGTGGGTGTGGGGCGCACCAAAAAGGAAGCCGAGCAGAGAGCCGCAGCCACGGTATTGGAACGGATCTTCGCCGGAGAGCGTCTCGAAGATCTCCTCGCCGAAACCTCCGAGTGAAAAAAAACCAGGGTTTGTGGAAAATTCCTTGACGGACCCTTGTCGCTTGTGTAGATTTTTTTACTCAGGCAGTAATTCAATGGGCGCCGGTCGTCTCTGCATTTGCTGAAACGATAAATCCGCCGCCCGATTTTCATGGGACCCTCGTGCTTCGGCACGGGGGTCTTTTATTTGGGGAGCCGGGCGCTGGGGGGAGCTTGACTGGTCTTGCGGGCGGTCTGCGCCCGGTGGGCACAGCGGTAGAAGGGGTCGCAGGCCGTGCGGGCCAGACACCCGTGGATCCGCAGGAGCTGCGATCTGGGGAGCCCGGACAGACGCATCAGGCACCAGCGGCGTACGTAGCCCGAGTGGAGGGCGACCCGCGCCTGGAGTCGCGCAGCTTCCAGGTCGGCCTTGTCGCCGCCATAGCCGCGGGCCAGGGCGACGTTGCGCTCGATGGCGCAGTCCTCCATGCGGTCACAGATGGTCTCGAGGGCCCTCTTTGCTGCCGCAGCGTCGGCTTCCGAACGCGGATCCGGGGTCGGACGCCGACGGTCTGGTCCCGTGCGCGGACCGGGTCCCCGGGCCTCGTTGGGGCAACCCGCACCGATGGCGCCGATCAGCAGGACGGTAAGGAGGCTGGTCGAAATCAGGTTGCCACTTTGGGCCACGAGGCGCGCGGCCGACAAGGCGCGAGGAGGGCGCATACCGGACGTATGGAACCGACGAGCAACGCAGCCAGAAGCGATGGATCGGGTTCCAAATGGCAAGTTGATTTCGACCAGCCTCCCAAGGAACGGAAGCGACTTTTTCGGGCGACGCATGGGGCTCCTCCGTAGGTACCCACAGTAGGCCGAGGCCGCCGCGAGGGTCAAGGGGCCCACCCTTGGGGGCGCAGATCCCGCGGGGTGCCCCTGCGCCCTGATCTGACCAGGGGATTACTGACCGGGCCTTGGTGTGATCTTCAGTCCACCAACCCGGGGGTGTAGATTTCGATGACGCGCGTGGGCTGTCCCGTGGCATCCACACCGCCCATCAGGCCCATGGTGCCCGTGGACATGGGGAAGGCCTGGTGCCCCGTGCGCGGCACCACCAGGTCCGTGGACGCGACCCAGGAGGGGTCTCCCCCGGCCACATTGAAGATCTCCGCGTCCTCGACGGGGAGGCCGTCTGTGCCCGTTCCGCCTGCAATCACCAGCTCGTCGCCCAGCCGCAGGGCGGTGTGTCCGTAGCGCGGGGTGTCCAGCAGCCCGACGAGCGGCGTGAAGGTGTCGTCGTCGGGATCGTAGATCACCCCATCGGCGAGGACGGTCCCGTCCGTGGTCACGCCCCCGATCACCAGGATCCGGCGATCGGCCAGGGTCACGGCCGCGTGTCCGCTGATCATGGGCCCGGGGTCCGGCGTCACCGCGCCTTCGGCCCAGCCCCAGTCGATGGTGTCCACGTCGATTTGCTCGGGGGCGAAGCCTATGGTCTCGGCCACCGCCTCCCCGGCGCCACCACCGCCGTAGACGAGCACGATGAGATCCGGCTCCGCCGCGGTGCTGGTGGAGGACTCGGTGCGCGTGGCCGTGTGGCCCAGACGGCAGGCGATGAGGGAGCGGTTCTCGGCCGTCACAGTCCAGTCGTAGGTGGAGGTGTTGTAGGCAGCCGTCAGGTGGAGGTAGTCACAGGCGGCGCCGGCCGGGCCCCGGCCGCCCACCACCAGGAAGCTGTTGAGCAACCGGAGATCGTAGCCGTCCAACAGCGATGGGTAGGGCCCCAGGATCACCGCCTGTCCGCCGGCCCGAGCCACCTTGGGCAGGCCGTAGTCCACGTCCGAAATGTAGTCGAAGCCCGCCGAGCCCGGCCGCATGATGTCGAGGCGACCCGAGAGCGCGCCGGACTCGTCGAACCCGCCGTACAGCAGGAAGTAGCCGGCGTCGATGTTCAGTGCCACCATGTCGGCGCGTGGGTCGGGTAGCTCGGTGAGCGGATAGGTGTCGTGGAAGTAGGTGTCGTAGTAGAAGGGCTCGCCCGACACCGTGGCGTCGGTGGTGAGCCCGCCGAACCACAGCGTGGCGTTCAGGTCGTCCTGGTCGGTGTCATCCCAGTCCTCGACCTCGTAGTTGGCCATGGCCATGGCCGTGGCGCCCACGGGGGCGTCCACCGGTGCACGCCCGAAGGTGCCCACCCGGGACACGAAGAGGGTCAAGGTCTCGGCGGTGGGGTAGGCGTTGATCAGCGGGCTCTGGCCCCGGCAGATCACCTCCCCTCCTTCTGAGAACCCCTCGAGGATCACGGGGGCCGCGCCGCCCAGCTTGAGGCTTATCTCCAGCTCGAAGCTGTCTCCTGGTCCGGACAGGGCTTTGGTCTCGGTCTTGTCACCGAAGGTGAGGCGAACCTCGGACACGCCCCCGAAGGTGTCCTGACCATCGGGGGTCACGAGGGTAAAGGGGATGATGTCGTCAGTGCCCCCGCAGCCGGCCGACATCGCCCCCAACAAAAGGACGGTCAAGGTCAGGTGGATGGTCGGGTTCTTCACGGTGGCACCCTCCAGCAAGTGCGTTGGGTCCGGGCAGAGTCGCGGGCTGTCGCACGCCATTCGGTCGGCTATGTTACTGGGAGCCCGTGCGTCGGGCAACGTCTTTCCCTGAGCCTTTTGAACGAGTGGACCCCGGCCTGTTGTTTGGGGTTGCTTGACGCCCCGACCCGCAGGGGGCATTTTTGACCCCGGAGCACGTATCAAGTCTCCGGTGGAAAACAACATGCGCCTGCCTCATCTGCTGCTCGCCCTGGTGCTCGTCGGAGGCTCTGCCACCGCCCGGGCTGCGCCCTCGGCTCCTGGTGCGGATCGGCCGGCATCCCTCGCCGCGACCCTGGCCGCCGAGCAGCGGGGGGATCTCCCCGCGGCCCTGGCGGGGTACCACAGCCTGATCACCCGGCCCCAGTCCGTGCATGTGCGGGAGTACCTCCAGGGTCGGATCCGCGCCCTGACCTCGCGTATCCCCGCGGTCCAGGTGCCGGGCCTGGCTCAGAAGCTCCCCGCGGCTTCGCCCGTTCTTCCCTGGCTGGCCCTGCGTCGCGCGGAGGTCCTCATCCGGGCCGGAAGGGAGCGGGCCGCCCGCAAGGTCCTCGGGGCGACGCGCGGCCTTGATTCCGCCTACAAGAGTCGCACCTTGGCAGCGGCCGGACACCCCCGGCGCATCGGCGCCCTGGTGCCCCTGTCGGGTCGGTTGCGTGGGCTGGGACAGGACCTGCTCCGGGGCATGACCCTCGCGGCGGGCCTGTCGCGGCGGTCCCGCGGACACTTTGCCACCATCGTTGCCCGGGACTCGACGCGTGACCCTGCCGGAGCCGCCGCCGCCCTGGCGCGGCTGGGGGTCGTGGCCGCGGTGGGCGTGCCCCTGTCGACCAGTGCCCGGCGCGCGGCTCCGGTGAGCCAGAAGGTCGGGATGCCGCTGCTGGTGGGCGCCGATGGCACGGGCGTACCCCAGGTGGGAGCCGCGATCTTTCGGGCGGTTCACTCCCCGGTCCAACGGGCCCGGGCCCTGGCGCGGTACCTCGCCGCCACGAAGAAGGTGGTGCGGGTGGCCGTGGTGCACCCGGCCAACGGCTATGGCCGCAGGGTGGCCAAGGCCTTTGCCGACGAGGCTCGCAGGCTGGCCCTGGTGGTGGTGGCCACGGTGGCCTACAAGCGCAAGGACACGACGCTGTACAAGCGATTCAAGCCCCTGGCGGCCAAGGGGACCCAGGCGGTGTTCGTGGCCGACAGCGCCACCCGGCTGGAGCTCGTGGCGCCCCAGTTGGGCCTGGCCGGTCTCCAGGCCGCTCCCCTCGGCAAGGTCGGCAGGGGCAGGGCGGGCAAGGTGCTCCTGGTCTCCACGGCGGAGGGGCTGCGGGCCCGGCTCGTCAAGAACGTGGGCCACTCGGTGGCCGGCGCGGTGCTGGCGCCCGGCTTCTACGCCGACGCCCTGGACCCACAACTGGGCTCCTTCATCAGGGCCTTCCAGAAGGTGTTCAATCGGCCCCCGGGTCGCTACGCTGCCCTGGGCTACCTCGCGGTCCAGCGCGTCCGGAGCCTGCTGGTGCGCCGGGCCCAGGGCCGGGTGTCGTTGATCAAGGCGTTGGCGGCGCCCATGGGCTCGGGCAAGAAACCCCTGTTCGACAAGCACGGCGAGCGGACGGATCCACCGCGCCTGTATCGGGTCCACACCAGCGGCATCCGGCTGATCGTTCCGGGAGTGAAACCATGACCGCTGCCGAAGACTCGACCGCTTTGTTGGAGGACGCCCGGGAGAGGCTCATCGTCGCCCTGGACGTGCCAGAGGCCACCGCGGCCCTGTCGTTGGCCGAGGCCCTGGCCCCCACGGTGGGCTACTTCAAGGTGGGGCTGGAGCTGTTCGGCGCTGCCGGGCCAGGCTTCGTGCGCGAGTTGGTCGCGCGGCAGGCGCGGGTGTTTCTGGACCTGAAGCTGCACGACATCCCGGCCACGGTGGGGCGTTCGGTGGCGGTGCTCGGGCGGCTCGGCGTCTCCCTGGTCACGGTGCATGCCGCAGGGGGGGCCGAGATGATGCGCCAGGCCGCATTGGCAGCGGCCGCCGCGGACTCTCCCCCGGGCGTGTTGGCGGTCACCGCCCTGACCAGCCTGGACGCCGCGGACCTGCGCGCCGTGGGGATCTCCCTGTCCCCGGCGGCGCTGGTCTTGCAGCGCGCCCGGCTGGCCGCGGACTGTGGGGTGGCGGGGGTGGTGTCCTCGGTGCGGGAGGCCGGCGCCGTGCGCGCCGCGGTGGCCGAGGGCTTCCACATCGTCACGCCGGGGATCCGCCCCGCGGGCGCGGCCGCTTGCGACCAGAAGCGCGTGGGAACCCCGGCCGGGGCCATCGCCGCGGGCGCCTCCCACCTGGTGGTGGGCCGGCCCATCCGCGACGCGCCGGACCCGGTGCGGGCGGCCCGGGATCTCGTGGCCGAGATGGCGACGGCCCTCGGGACCCTGTCATGAGCCCAGCCGGCTCCGGGAGGCGTGTCTATGGCACGCACGCCGTGGGGGAGGTCCTGCGCGCGCGTCCACGAGACGTCCAGGTGGTGTTCGTGGCCGAGGGCCGGAAACCCGACGCCGCCCTGGACGAGGCCCTCTCCCGAGCGTCCCTGGAGGCCGAGCCGCGAACCCCTGCGGACCTGGACCGGCTGGCCGAGGGCGGCCGCCACCAGGGCGTCCTGGCCATCGTGGGCGCCTATCCCTACCAGACCCTCGATGAGGTCCTCGCGCCGACGGCTGCGGTCCCGGGGCCCCTGGTGGTCCTGGACCAGGTGCAGGATCCCCGCAACCTGGGCGCCATCGTGCGCAGCGCGTACGCCCTGGGCTCGGCAGGGCTGGTCCTGCCCGAGCGCCGGGCCGCCGGGGTCACCGGCGCAGTGGTCCGCACCTCGGCCGGCGCCACCGAGCACCTCCCCATCTGCCGGGTGGTGAACCTGGTGCGAGCCCTGGGGGCCATGCGAGCCGCGGGCTGGTGGCTGGTGGGCGCGGCCGGCGAGGGCGGACAGCCGCCCGAAGCCCTGGACCTCGCCGATCGCGTGGCCGTGGTGGTGGGCTCCGAGGGCAAGGGCCTCCGCCCCTCGACGACCAAGCAGTGCGACTTCCGGGTGTCCATCCCCATGGCCGGCGACCTGGACTCCCTCAATGTCTCGGTGGCCGCAGGCATCCTCCTGGCAGAGGCCGCCCGCCAGCGACGCCGGCGCAACGATTGATCTCCTTCACTGCTTCCAGTGAAGCCAGGCGGCGCGGTATTCCGCCACGAGTTCTTTGAGACGCTGTGGCGCCTCGATGCGACGCCACTTGTTTTTTGCTGCCACCCGTGGCTTCACGTTGCGCCGGAGATCGGCGGACCGGCGGCTAGAAAGTGAAGGCGAGCTCCAGCTCCGAGGGGAAGCTCCACCAGCCGATTTCCTGCTTGAGGGTGTCATCATTGAAGTGTGTGTAGGTGGGGTTGAAGGGGTAGAGTCCGAGGTGCAGCCAGCGGGTCAGGCGCACGCGGATGCCGAGGTTCACCCGGATGTGGATCAGGGCGTGGCCGGTGCCCACGTCCACGCCGATGGGCAGGGCCACCCGACGCTTGGCGTCCAGGTCCAGGTGGGCGCCGATGCGCAGCACGGCCATCCAGCTGTTGTGGTACTCCTGGGTGGCGGACAGGCGCGTGCCGTGATGGCGGTAGAGGCGCGCTCCCACGGCCAGCTCGAAGGCGTCGTAGGCGCGGAAACCGACGAAAGCGGCGCTGCTCAAGCTGTCATGGGTGATCAGATCCGAGCCGATCCCGACCGCGCCCAGCAGCCGGATTCCGGCCCGGCGGCTTGTGAGCCGGGAGAAGGCCGGCAGTGGGGTTGTCCAGGCCGCGGACGGCCGAGCGGCGGTGTTTGCCAGAGCTGGTGGCGGTGCCAGAGCTGGTGGCGGTGCCGGAGCTGGCGCCGGTATCGGTGCCAGTACCGGTGCTGGCGCCGGGCCGGTGCCTTTCGCGCTGGGGGGCGCACCCGGCGCCGGCGGCGGGGGAGGTGGCGCGGGCGGCGTGCCGGAGGATGCGGGTGGAGGTCCCCCGGCAGGCGCGGGCGGTTGATTCGGCGTGTCCACGGGCACGGGCATGGGTGCCTGGTCAGGCCCCGGAGCTCCGGGGCCAACCAAGACGTGGGGCACAGGCACACCGATACGGAATCGATGGCGCAGGGCGCCCCGGACCAGTCCGCGGGCCACGCGTTTACCGACCCTTGCTAGCCCTTTGCCCAATCTCTTGCCGAATCTCTTGCCGAATTTCTTGCCCGCCCCCTTGCCGCCGCGCTTGGCGCTGCCGGCGATGGCCAGCAACACCACGAACACCAGGATCGTCGTGAGCACGATGGCGCCGTAGGTCTTGCCACCGCTGAGATTGCGCACCTCAGCGGCGTAGATGTCCGACCACCGGGCCACGAGCCGGGGTGCCCTCCTGCCCTGGCGGTGGCTCGCGCCCACCTGATTGACGTGGAGACGCCGGCCCTCCACCCACCTCGTCCACCTTCCGCCGCGCACGAGGAACCGGATCATCGAGTTGGGCCCCACGCGCACTGCGCTACCTTTCTGGTCCCGCAGGATCAGCTCCGAGGTGTGATTGGGCGCTGTGATGCGGCTCAGATTCCGGGCTGGGATGACGGACTTCGTGTAGCAACCTGCGGTGGCAAGGACCGTGATGCAGATGGTGATGACGCCCGCGTAGATGAGCCCACGAGCCCGCTGCCGTAGCGAGAGTGTTTTCCTCATGATGGTGTTTTCTTCATGAAAATAGCGATCAATTTCAATTAAAACACCATCGGATGGCGTTGTCCAGATGACAAAATCCACTCCATGGTGATTATTACAACTATAGCACCATTGTATCTGTTCCGGTCATGGTGCGTTTGGGTGAGCGGTTTCCCGCCGTCCCCAATGCCGTGGCACACCACCTGTGGGTGGTACACTCGTGGTTCGTCATCAGCCCGGCCGGTCCTAGGAGGCGGGTCTATGGTACGCGTGCGGTGGGTGAGGTCCTGCGCGTGCATCCACAAGACGTGCAGGCGGTGCTCGTGGCCAAGGGCCGGAAACCAGATGCCGCTGGCGCGCGTCGGAGGCCGCTACTCGATCTTCTTCAGGATCTTGAGCAGGTCTTTGGGCGTGACCATGCCCACCACGTTTCTGGCGGGTTTTTGCTTTGAGTCGAGGATGACGAGGGTGGGCAGGCCGCCCACGCCGAAGCGCTTCTTGATCTTTTTGATCTTCGACGACTTCTTGGTGCAGTCGATCTTGCAGAAGACGAACCGGCGCTCGAGCACCCTGGCCACGGACTCGTGGGCGAGGGTCGTCTTTTCCAGCTCGATGCACTTTTCACACCACGTGGCCCAGAAGTCCATGAGGATCGGGCGCCCTGACTCCCGGCCCGCCTTGAGGCAGGAGTCCACGTCGTTGTACTGGGCCTTGACCGAGGTGCCGCGCACGTACTGCATGGCCAGAAAGAGCCCGATGGTCAGGGCAGCCACCCCTGTGAGCTTGCGCAGCCAGGTCGGCGCCCGCTTGTCGTGGAAGTCCAGGTGCACGCCGCCCACCGCGATGCCTGCCAGGGTGAGCCCGGCGCCCGTGGCCAGGACCCAGGTCTCCCTCACCCGGACGCGGGCCAGGGGCTCGATCAGGCTGGTCAGGTAGTACAGGGCGGCCACCAGCATGAGCACGCCGAAGACGCTCTTGACGCCCTCCATCCAGGCCCCGCTCTTGGGCATGGCAGAGGCAAAGGCGGCGATGACCATGAACATGAGCCCCAGGCCCATGGAGAAGGTGAACAGCAGCCAAAAGCCCAGGAAGGCGTTCTGGGTGGAGGCGATGTACACCAGGATGCCGGTGATCACCGGGCCCGTGCAGGGCGCCGCCAGGAGCCCCGCCACCAGCCCCATGATGAACCCGCCCACCATGCCGGCGCCACCCATGGCCGAGAGGCGGCCTTGGACCGAGGCCGGGAGCTGGAGCTCGAAGGCGCCGAACATGGACGCGGCCAGGGCCACGAAGAGCACGGCCAGCGGGACCACCACGTAGGCGGAGCCGAGGTGATCGCCCACGGTACCCTTGCCGGCCAGGCCTGCCAGGAGCCCGAGCACCGAATAGGTCATGGCGATGCCCAGCACGTAGGCGATGCCGGTGGTGATGGCGCGGACCCGGCGCCTTCGCGGGGACTCGGCGGCATCCGGCAGCCCGCCGAAGACGCTGACCGTGATCGGAATGAGGGGGTAGACGCAGGGGGTCAGGCACACGGCCATGCCCCCGAGGAAGGCGGCCACGAACATGCCGACGCCTCCGCCCTTGGTGGCCGCGGTGAAGTCCATGGACGAGCCGCAGCCCGCCGCAAGGACCGCGACGCCGACCGGGATGAGGCAAAGTAGAGATTTAACGAGTGGTTTCATGCACAACAACCTGGCATTGGTCAGCGTGTTTTTTGACGTACCGGGGCCCCGACTGCAACCGGGGACCTCTGGTGGCGATGGAGCCACAATCCAGGGACAAACGCAACCCCGGTCACCCAGTGGCGCAGGCAGCCGGGCCCTTGGAGGGTCGGATCCGTCGGCCGTGGGGTGATCCTGATTTGGCTGCGGATCTGTGGCTCCGATCCGGGTTGCCAGCGCGGCCCAGGCTGCGTTTTGAAGAAAAATTGTGTTGTTTTAGGTGCTAAATGTATATTGCTTAATGTAACTTCTCGATGCGTGTGTCCATTTTGGATCCCCATGGTCCCGGGACCACACAACTCCCCACTGGCATCCCCTGATCTGACCCACAAGATGTGGTATGTAGGCAAGTGTGCGCGATCCAATATATTGTGTATGATGAGTGATTTCAAGAACTTGCCTGAAGAAAACTTGACAGAAGACAGGGCCAGTGGCTTAGTTGATCCACAGAGTGGGTTAGAGTGGAGTGAAGTGGGAAAGAGATCCCAGGTTGTAGATCATGTTCCTAGGCACGTACCATCACTCGGCGGACACCAAAGGCAGGGTGAGCATCCCTGCCCGATACCGCGAGCTGTTGACGGCAGAGGCAGAGCCGGGTCTGATCCTGACCATCAGCTACGGCAACGCCGAGCAGTGTGTGGCCGTGTATCCCCGGGCTCCCTTCCACCGGCTGGCCGAGAAGCTCGTCGCCGACGGGCCCATGGACGCCCAGCTGGAGCGGTACGCCCGGGCCATCCTGCCCTCCTCGACTGAGGTTACCCACGACCGCCAGGGGCGGATCCTGATCCCCGGTTTCCTGAGGGAGCTGGTGGGGATCCAGCGGGAGGTGACCTGGGTGGGCATGTTCAACCGCATGGAAATCTGGGACCGCGCCAAGTGGGAGGCCGCCCACCGGAAGGATCTGGCAGAGGTGGGCAACCTGAACCGCCTGTTTACTGAAATTTATAACGGTAACGAATAGTTACCTATGCATATCGAGAAAATGCTCGAAGAAAATGACAACCCCTGCTCACATTCCGGTACTGGTCCCTGAGTGCCTCGAGCTGCTTCAGCCCAGAGTAGGAGGGGTCTACTGCGACGCCACGGTGGGGCTGGGCGGGCACGCCGAAGCGCTGCTCGAGGCCAGCGGCCCTGACGGCCGGCTGGTGGGCATCGACCGCGATCGGGCGGCCCTCGGTGTGGCCCGAAAGCGGCTCGCCCGGTTCGGCGACCGCGTGACCCTGCGCCACGGCGACCTCGCCGAGGTGGTGGAGATCCTCGACGCAGTGGGCTTGGACGAATCGGCCGGCGGCGTGGACGGGCTCCTGGTGGACCTCGGGGTGTCCTCCCTGCAGCTGGACTCCCCCGAGCGGGGCTTCTCGTTTCAGCGCTCCGGGCCCCTGGACATGCGCATGGACCCCGATTCAGGGGAGCCGGCCTCGGCCTTCCTCGAGTCGATCACCGAGGAGGATCTGACCCGGGTGCTGCGCAGCTACGGCGACCAGCCCCGGGCCCGACGGGTGGCCCGGGCCATCAAGCGGTACCTCGCCGAGGCAGCCGTGTCGGACACGGCCGGCCTGGCGCGGGTGGTGGCGGCGGTCCTCCCGGCCCGTCGACCCGGGGCCGTGCATCCGGCCACCCGGGCCTTCATGGCCATCCGCATCGCCCTGAACGACGAGCTGGGCCAGGTCGAGCGGTTCCTAGAGCGGTTCGTCCATGTGCTGGCACCCGGCGCTCGGGTGGCGGTGATCACCTTCCATTCCCTGGAGGACCGGCTGGTGAAACGACGCTTCGCCCGGTTGAGCCAGGTGGCCCCGGACGCGCCGGCGGATCTGCCCCTCACCGAGTCCCAGCGGGGTCGCCCGAGGGCCGAGGTGCTGACGCGCAAGCCCGTGCGGCCCGGCGCCGCCGAGGTGGCCCGGAACCCCCGCGCGCGCAGCGCCAAGCTGCGGGGGCTGCGCTACCTGGGCGCCCAGGTGGCGGCATGAGCGTCACCCGACGGCGGCGCTCGGTGGGAGCGCGTGCCCTGGCGCTATTCGCCGTGACCGCTTTCTTTACGTCGGCGGCGCTGGCCCACGTGTGGGTCCGGCTGCAGGTGGTGCGGCTGGGCTACCAGATCTCCCATGAGACCGAGCGCGAGAAGCGGCTGCAGCAGGTGCACCGCAAGCTCCAGGTGGAGCGCGCCCTGCTGCGTAGCCCCGAGCGGCTGGAGCGGCTCGCGCGGGACCGTCTCAACCTGACCATGCCCGATCCGGGCACCATCGGGCGGCTCAAGCCCCGGCGTCGCTCCCGGCCACGCCGCGGAATGACCCCCGTGGCGGTGGGTGGGGGTGTCCCGTGACCAAGCGCGTAGCCAGGACGAGCGCAGCCAGGACGAGCGCAGCCAAGACGAGCGCAGCCAAGACGGTCGCCTCGCCCCAGGACCGCTGGGTGCGGATCCGCATCCGAATCTCCCTCGGGTTGTTCCTGGTGATGCTCCTGGCCATCGGCCACCGGGCCTTCGGGCTGCAGCTCGTCCAGGGCGAAAAGTACGGGCGTCAGGCGCGCAAGCAGACCATCCGGACCCTGAAGCTGCCCCCCAAGCGGGGCGCGGTGCTCGACCGCCACAACACCCGGCTCGCGGTGAGCGTGGACGTGCCCTCGGTCTACGCCAACCCGAGGGAGGTTGGCTCGGCCGCGCCAGAGGTGGCGCGGAAGCTCGCCGCCGTCCTGGACGCGGATCGCTACCTGCTCGAGGAACGACTCAGCTCGGGCCGCTTCTACGCCTGGATCAAGCGGCGGATCACCCCCGGTCAGGCGCGCCAGGTGCGCAAGCTCGGCTTCGAGGGCATCTACCTGACCCGGGAGACGCGCCGATTCTACCCGAACCGGCGGTTGGCCGGCGCGGTGATCGGCTTCGCCGGCCTCGACGGGCGCGGCCTGGAGGGCGTGGAGAAGCACTTCGACGGCTGGCTGCGCGGCTCGAGCTCGAGCATCAGCGGCGTGCGGGACGCGCACGGCAAGCCGGTCTACATCGAGGGGCGACCTGATCTAACCCCGTCGGCGGGGCACATCGTGGTGCTCACCCTCGACAAGAAGCTGCAGTTCATCACCGAGAACGCTCTGCGGCGCACGGTGGAGCTGTATCAGGCCAAGGGCGGCACGGCCGTGGTCATGGATCCGTTCAGCGGGGACATCCTGGCCTTGGCCAGCACCCCGGACTTCGACCCCAACAACTTCGGCGGATCCGATCCCGAGGCCCTGCGAAACCGGGCCGTGACCGACGCCTACGAGCCCGGCTCCACCCTGAAGGTCTTCACCATGGCCGCTGCGTTTCAGCATCGGGTGGTGCGGCTGAAGGAACAGATCTACTGCGAGAACGGTATGATCGAGATCGGCAAGCACAAGATCAAGGATTCCCACCCGCACAAGTGGCTGAGCCTCACGGGCTGCATCCAGAAGTCGAGCAACATCTGCATCACCAAGGTGGCTCAGCGGTTGGGTAAGCGTCGCCTCTACACGGCCCTTCGGCTCTTTGGTTTCGGCCACAGGTCCGGCGTGCTCTTGCCCGGAGAGCGGAGCGGGCACCTGACGTCCTGGCGTCGGTGGTCCGAGGCCAAGCTCTCCAACGTGAGCTTCGGCCAGGGCATGACCGCCACCACGGTGCAGCTGGCCGCCGCCCTGAGCGCCTTGGCCAACGGCGGGCTGTTGTACCGGCCCCGCATCGCCCTGGAGATCCGCGACGCCAACGGTCGCCCCGTGGTGCAGTACCGCAAGCGACGGCGGCGGGTGGTGTCGGCGGCCAGCGCCCGGCGGGTGATCCAGATGATGCGCACGGTGGTCCAGAAGGGCGGCACGGGGGAGGAGGGGGCCATCGACGGCTACTCGGTGGCGGGCAAGACCGGCACCGCCCAGAAGGTGGCGGCCACGTCGGCCGCCCGGGCCAAGGCCCTGGCCGAGGCAGCCGCCCTGGCTGCAAAAAACGGCAAGCCGCCGCCCAAGAAGAAGCCCTCTGGCTATTCCGAGGACTTGTACCTGGCGTCGTTCATGGGCGTCGTTCCCGCGTCGCGGCCCCGTCTGGTCATCGTGGTGACCGTGGACGAGCCCAAGGAGCGGTACTACGGCGGCGAGGTGGCGGGCCCGGTGTTCCGGGAGATCGGGAAGCAGGCCATGCGGTACCTCGGGGTACCGCGGGACCTTCGCCCCGACGACAAGAAGAAGCGTCGCGACCCCAAGGGGGTGACCGCACCGGACGTGCGCGAGCCCGCGGTGGAGCCGGCGCCGGCGCTGCCGGTGTCTACGCCGGGGGGGCCGCGTTTCACCATGCCGGACTTCACCGGCATGAGCATGGCCGCGGTGCTCCGGCGCGCGCGCAAGCTGGGGCTCCGGTGTCGGGTGACGGGCACCGGGCGTGTTGTCAGACAGGTTCCGGCCCCTGGAGCGGCGTCCCGTCGGACCCGCTGCCGGGTGGTCTTCGCCCCACCGGGCTAGGTGTACTGGTGAGCAAAGGTTTCGAGATACCCCCCGCCCGCATGGCCTTGGCCGACGTTCTTTTCGGCCTCAGGGTGGTGACGTCACGGGGTGACCTGGACGTTCCCATCGCCAAGGTGACCGACGACTCGCGGCAGGTGGAGCGAGGGGACCTCTTCGTGGCCGTGACCGGGCGCACGGTGGACGGGCACCGCTTCGTGGCTGCGGCGCAAGAGGCCGGTGCGGCCGCGGTGATGGTGGAGCGGGAAGTGGACTTCGACGGCACCGTGGTGCGAGTGACCAGCAGCGCCCGGGGGCTGGGCATCGCCGCGGCGAACCGGGCCGGGAACCCTGGCCGGGCCATGCGCATGGCCAGCATCACCGGCACCAACGGGAAGACCACGACCACCTACATCCTCGAGTCGATCCTGGCTGTGGCGGGCGAGGCCCCCGGGGTCGTCGGCACGGTCAGCTACCGCTTCGGAGCCACCGAGCGGAAGGCGCCCTTTACGACACCCACGGCGCCGGCCCTGCAGTCCCTGCTCGGGGAGATGGCAACGGCGGGATGCAGCCACGTGGTCATGGAGGTCTCGTCCCACGCCCTCGAGCTGCGGCGGGTTGCGGGCCTCTCCTTCGAGGTTGCGGCCTTCACCAACTTCACCCAGGACCACCTGGACCTGCACGGATCCATGGAGGCCTATCTGGCGGCCAAGCAGCGGCTCTTTTCCCACCACTTGGACGCCGACGGCGTGGCCGTGCTGTGGGCCGACGACCCCACGGCGGAGCGCCTGGTGGAGGGGTTCGCCGGTCGCGTGGTCCGGGTGAGCGGGCGAGACCCCGGCGCGGACGTCTACGTCCAGCGGCAGGGCTCGTCTCTGGAGGGGCTCCGGGCGCGGGTCACCCTTGGCGACGAGGTGCTCAGCCTGCGGTCGCCCCTGGTGGGGGATCACAACCTCAACAACATCGCCGTGGCGGTGGCCATGGCGTCGGAGCTGGGCCTGGGTGGTGAGACCATCGCCCGCGGCGTGGCCCTGCTCAAGTGCGTGCCCGGCCGGCTGGAGCGGGTGGCGTCCGACGCCGACGTTCCGGTGCTCGTGGACTACGCCCACACGCCCGACGCCCTGGCCCACACCATCGCCACGCTGCGGCCCCTGTGCGCGGGTCGGCTGATCTGCGTCTTTGGCTGCGGCGGCGACCGCGACGCCCTCAAGCGACCGCTCATGGGCCGCACCGTGGCTGACGGCGCCGACCTGGCGGTGGTGACCTCGGACAACCCGCGCACAGAAGATCCGCTGGCCATCATCAGCCAGATCCTCGACGGCGTGGCGCCGAGCGGCCGGGAGCGCATCCCGCCCGAGGGACTCGCCGCCGCGCGTCAGGGCTACACCGTGGTACCGGATCGGCGCGCGGCCATCCGCGCGGCCGTCGACGCTGCCGACCCCGCCGACGTGGTGCTGGTGGCCGGAAAGGGCCACGAGGACTACCAGATCCTCGGCACCCGGCGCATCCACTTCGACGATCGAGAGGAGAGCCGCGAGGCGCTTGAGGCTCGCGCAACAATAGGCTCGAAGCACCGAGGAAGCCGAGGCGCAAGTCTGTCGAGAAACGAGGAGGGCGAACGGTGAGGCAGCCCCTACGCGCAGCGGTGGATCTGGCGCTGGGTGCCGTGCACCGCGCCCTCACCGTGCACCCTGACCCCAAGGTGGTCGGACGCGTGGGCGGCGTGGCCACGGACTCTCGAGACGTGCAGCCCGGAGACCTGTTCGTGGCCTTGAGGGGCGAGCGCCACGACGGTCACGACTTTGTGGACGCAGCCCTGGCCGCGGGAGCCGGTGGGTTGCTCGTGTCCCGGGTGCCTCCGAAGGAGTCGCTGAAGGGCCCGGACGTGCCGGTCTTCGTCGTGCCCGACACCCTCGAAGCGCTGGGCAACCTGGCGCAGTGGTGGCGGCGGCGCTGCGGCGTGCGGCTGGTGGCGGTCACCGGCTCCAACGGCAAGACCACCACCAAGGAGATGATCGCCGCGGTGCTGGCGGCGGGCGCCGGGGGCCGGGACCGGGTGCTGATCACTCCGGGCAACTACAACAACTTCGTCGGGCTCCCTCTCACGTTGCTGGGGGCGCGACCCGACATGACGCTGGGCGTGGTGGAGCTGGGCATGAACGCCCCAGGCGAGATCGACGCCTTGACCCGGCTGGCCGAGCCCGACGTGGGGCTGGTGACCAACGCCGCCGAGGCGCACCTGGCGCGGTTCGACGGCGTGGATGGGGTGGCGCGGGCCAAGGCGGAGATCTGGGGCCGGCTGTCCGGCGACGGATGCGGGGTGGTGCCGGCGGACGACCCGCGGCTTCGGGGGCTGGCGGCCGAGCGGTTCTCCGGGCTCACGCTCCGGTTCGGGACCGCCATGGACGCGGACGTGCGCGTGGTCGACGTGACCCCAAAGGGCGATCGCGGGATCCGGGTGACCCTCGCCGCCGTGAACACCACCCTCGAGGTGACCCTGCCCCTCCTCGGGCGTCACAACGCATTGAACGCGGCGGCCGCCACGGCGGCCTGCCTCGCCCTGGGCCTCGGCATCGACGCCATCGGCGAGGGTCTCGCCCAGACGGTGGCCCTGCCCCATCGCGCCCATGTGGTGCGTGTCGGGGGGCTCACCGTGCTCGACGACTGCTACAACGCCAACCCGGCCTCTGCCCGGGCCGGCGTCCAGACCCTGGCGGACCTGCCCGGCGACGGGCGACTGGGCGCCGTGGTGGGGGACATGCTCGAGCTGGGTCAGGCGTCGGAGGCGTTGCACCGGCGCCTGGGCGCCGACCTCGTGGACCTCGGAGTGTCGGTGGTGATCGGTATTGGCGCGATGTCGTCGGCGGTCTGCGAGGGCGCCCGGGAGGCGGGGGCCGACCATGTGGCGCACGTCGCCACGGCGGTGGAGGCGGCCCGAGCCGCGCAAGCACATCTCGGCACAGGGGACCGGCTGCTGGTCAAAGGCTCCCGGTCCATGGGTCTCGAAGAAGTCGTCGCGCACCTTGCTGCCGCGCCAGACGACCTCCAGGAGAGTGCCTGATGTTGTTCCATCTGCTTTTGTACCTCATGGACAAGGCGCCCTGGCTCTCGGGGCTCAACGTGTTCCGGTACACCTCCACGCGCATCATCGCCGCCACCCTCACGGCGCTGATCATCTCCTTTCTGCTGAGCCCGTGGTTCATCCGGCGGCTCCAACAGCAGCAGGTGGGGCAGCCCATCCGTGAGGATGGGCCGCAGACCCACCAGGTCAAGGCGGGCACGCCCACCATGGGCGGGAGCCTGATCCTTTTTTCCCTGGTCCTCTCCACGGTCCTTTGGTGCGACCTCACCAACGGCTACGTCTGGATGCTGCTCTCGGTCACCGTGGGCTACGGCGTTGTGGGATTCATCGACGACTCCCTCAAGGTGTCCAAGCGTTCCTCCGAAGGGCTCAGCGGCAAGCTCAAGATGGCCTTCCTAACGGCCATCGCCCTGGGGGCCATGGCCTACACCTTCCACACCGATCTCATGGGTCCGCACAAGCTGGAGGTGGCCTTCCCCTTCGTGGACTTCTACGCCGTGGCCTTCTCGTTGCCCCTGTGGCTGTACATCGCCTTCGGCTCCTTCGTGGTGGTGGGCACCTCCAACGCGGTGAACCTGACCGACGGGCTGGACGGCCTCGCCATCGTGCCGGTGATCATCAACGCCTTCGTGTTCATGATCATCGCTTACATCTCCGGGTCCATCCTGCTCACCCAGGACGGCCAGACCCTCGCTCAGTACCTGGGAGTGCCCTTCATCCCCGGCACCAGCGAGACGGCCATCTTCTGCGGCGCAGTGGCGGGGGCGGGCGTGGGCTTCCTCTGGTACAACACCTACCCCGCTTCGGTGTTCATGGGCGACGTGGGCTCCCTCTCGCTGGGCGGCGGCCTCGGCGCCGTGGCGGTGATGACCAAGGCCGAGTTCGTGCTGCTGGTCACCGGGGGCATCTTCGTGGTGGAGGCGGTGTCGGTGATCGTGCAGGTGGCCTACTTCAAGGCCACGGGCAAGCGCATCTTCCTGATGGCGCCCATTCACCACCATTTCGAAAAGAAGGGGTGGGCCGAGCCGAAGGTCATTGTGCGGTTCTGGATCATCTCGTTCATGCTCGCCCTGATTGGGCTGGCCCTGCTGAAGGTGAGGTAGGGATGGCGTCGCCCGTGCACATGGACCTCGCTGGAAAGTCGGTGCTCGTGGTGGGCCTCGGCCTGTCCGGTGTGGGGGTGGCGCGGTTCTGCGCAGAGCGGCGGGCCCGGGTGACGGTGAACGACATCCGCACCGCCGACGCGCTTGGTGGCGCCCTTTCCCAGCTTCCCGGGTCTGTGCAGACCGTGCTGGGAGACCACCCCGAGCCGCTTTTCACCGGGGCCGATCTCATCGTGATCAGCCCCGGTGTGCCTTCCCTGCCCGCCCTGGAGGCTGCCCGGGCGGCGGGCGTGCCGATCCTGGGCGAAATCGAGCTCGCCGTGCGGCACCTTTTCGGGGAGCTCATCGCGGTTACGGGCACCAACGGCAAGTCCACCACCACCAGCTGGATCGGTGAGATGCTTGCGGGCCTGGGCCGCCCGCTCTTCGTGGGCGGGAACCTGGGCGTGCCCCTCATCGAGGCCGCGGCCACGGACGCCGCGGGTCCCGAGGGGGTCGCCGTGGCCGAGGTCTCCAGCTTCCAGCTCGAGACTTGCGACACCCTGCGTCCCAAGGTGGCCCTGCTGCTGAACCTGGCCGAGGACCACCTGGACCGGTACGACACCATGGCCCAGTACGCCCAGACCAAGGCGCGCATCTTTGCCGCCCAGACCGACGGGGACTGGGCCGTGGTCAACGGCGACCAGCCAGGCTGCGCTGACCTGACAGCGTCTATGCGGGCCCGGGTGCTTCGCTTCAGCGTCACCAGGCCCGTGGACCACGGGGCCTGCCTGTCCGGCGACGATATCGCGCTGCGGATTCCCGGACAGCCGGAGGTCATTCTGGCCACGGCCGCCATCCGGCTCGTGGGCCGTCACAACCTGGAGAACGCCATGGCTGCGGCCCTGGCGGCGTCGGTGGTGGGCGCCAGCAGCGATCAGATCCAGGCCGCCCTGGACACCTTCGGTGGCCTGCCCCACCGCATGCAGCTCGTGGGTGAGCAGAGCGGGGTGCGGTTCTACAACGACTCCAAGGCCACCAACGTCAGCGCCGTGGCGGGCTCACTGTCGGGGTTCCCCGGGCCCTACGTGCTGGTGGCGGGGGGGCGGCACAAGGGCTCGCCCTACACCCCGCTGCGGGCCGTTTTGGCGAACCGGGCGCGGGGGCTGGTGCTCCTGGGCGAGGCGGCGGATCTGCTGGCCGCCGATCTCGCGGGCGTGGCGCCCATCCATCGGGCCGGGTCCCTGGACGAGGCGGTGCGCATGGCCGCCGACCTGGCGGAGCCCGGGGAGGCGGTGGTGCTGTCCCCGGCCTGCTCGAGCTACGACATGTTCACCAACTTCGAAAAGCGGGGCGAAGCCTTCGCCGCTGCGGTGGCCCACCTGGGCGGGGAGACCCCATGACCACGCGCGCGGCCCCCCAGACCCTGCTTGCCGCCGAGCCCACCGCCGTGACCGCGGCGCCGCGTTGGGACCTGACGCTGTTCGGGGTGACGCTGGTGTTGTCGGCCTTCGGTCTGGTGATGGTGTACTCCGCCAGCGCCGTGTACGCCATGGGCCGGTTCGGCTCGGACACGCACTTCGCCCTGCGGCAGCTGGTGTACCTGGGCGCGGGCCTGGTGGCCATGGTGGTCGCGCTGCACGTGGACTATCGCTTCTGGGCGCGGTGGTCGCGGCCGCTGCTCATCGCGGCGACGCTGCTGCTCATCGTGGTGTTGGTGCCTGGCGTCGGCGTGCGGGTGGGTGGCGCCCAGCGGTGGTTCCGGATGGGCCCCCTGTCCCTGCAGCCCTCGGAGCTGGCCAAGCTGGCGCTGATCCTGTACATGGCCACCATCCTCGCCGACGAGAACCGGAGGCTCAAGGCCCTGGGCACGGGCTTCGTGGCGCCGCTGCTCGTGGTGGGGCTGGTCACGGGGCTCACTCTTTTGCAGCCGGATCTGGGAACGGCGGTGCTGCTGGGCCTGTCGGCCCTGCTCCTGATGTTCGTGGCGGGTACGCGGTTGGTTTATCTCATCGGCGCCGGCCTCATTTCGGCCCCCCTCGCCTGGTTCGCGGTGGTGGGCACCCCCTGGCGGCTCAAGCGGCTCATGGCGTTCTTCGATCCGGAGGGGCACAAGGAGGGCGCCGGGTATCAGGTCTACGAAGCGCTGCTCACCCTGGGCTCCGGTGGTCTGTCCGGTGTTGGACTGGGTGAAGGGCAGCAGAAGCTGTTCTACCTGCCCGAGGCGCACACGGACTTCATCCTCCCGGTCATCGGCCAGGAGCTGGGGTTCCTCGGCGTGTCGGCGGTCATCGTCCTGTTCGGTGTGCTCCTGTGGCGAGGAACCACCGTGGCCCTGGGCGCCCCCGATCGCTTCGGACGCTACCTGGCCACCGGCATCACGGGCGTGCTCGGCTTCCAGGCCTGCATGAACATGGCGGTGGTGGTGGGCGTCATGCCCACCAAGGGCATCACGCTGCCCTTCGTGAGCTACGGGGGCACCTCCCTGGTGACGTCCCTGTTCATGATCGGGATGCTCCTGTCGATCTCCCGGGGCCGCCGACCCACCGCGGCTCGGCGAAGCTGGGGGCTGCGCGACCATGGAAAGGACACTCCCCGACTGCGAGGCGCGCCGACGTCGACCGTGCGCATCAGCTCGGGCGGCGTGTGGCGTGCCTTCAAGGGTGCACGCGGACCCCAGGGTTCACCGCGAGGGGGGGGCGCATGAAAGTGCTCATCGCCGGCGGCGGCACTGGCGGCCACCTCTTCCCGGGCATCGCCGTGGCCGAGGAGGTCCTGTCGCGCGGGGGTGAGGTGCTTTTCGTGGGCACCGCCCGGGGCATCGAGGCCCGGGTGTTGCCCGAGCTGGGGCTGCCCCTTCGGACCATCCGGGTGGGTGGCCTGGCGGGGGTCTCCTGGCGCCAGCGGCTGCGGTTCTTGGTGGAGGGTCCCATCGCCGCAGCCCAAACCGTTCGGATCCTACGTCGCTTCCGACCCCAGGTGGTGGCGGGGGTGGGGGGCTACTCGTCCGGGCCCGTGGTGCTGACCGCGGCCCTGGGATTCATCCCCACGGTCATCCTGGAACAGAACTCCGTGCCGGGCGTCACCAACCGGCTCCTGGGCCGGGTGGTCCGGCAGGTCTTCGGCGCCTTCGAGCAGAGCCGCCAGCACTTTCCCCGGCGCAAGATGGCGCTGCCAGGCAATCCCGTGCGCCGGGCCATCGTGGACTCCCTGCAGCGCCACGCGCGCCCAGCCACCGCCCGGGCCAATGGCCGTTTGCGCGTGTTTGCCTTTGGTGGCAGCCAGGGCGCGCGATTCATCAACGAGTGCCTCATGGAGGCCGCGCCCATGCTGGCCGATGCCCCTGTGGCGCTGTTGCACCAGACGGGCGAAGCGGACCACCTTCGCGTGCGCCGGGCCTACGCCGACGCGGGGCTGGACGCCGAGGTTCACCCCTTCATCGACGACATGGCTGCCCGGTACGCCTGGACAGACCTCATCGTCAGCCGGGCCGGGGCCACCACCCTGGCGGAGCTTGCCATCGTGGGTCGCCCGGCGGTGCTGATCCCGTTCCCCCATGCCACGCATGATCACCAGGCTCGCAACGCCCGTGAGTTCGAGGAGGCGGGCGCAGCCCTGTGTCGGCCCCAGGACGGGCTGGACGGCTCGGGCCTGGCGGACCTCATCGGGCGGCTCGCCGCCGACGAGCCCCGTCGCAGCCGCATGGCCGAAGCCATGCAGCGGCTGGCTCGTCCCCGGGCCGCCGCTGACATCGTGGATCAGCTGGAGGTCCTGGCAACCCGGAGGCGCCGCCCATGATGCCCATGTTTCCCAAACGCGTGAAGCGGGTGCACTTCGTGGGAATCGGCGGCATCGGCATGAGCGGCATCGCCGAGGTGCTCATCAACCTCGGCTACAGGGTGTCGGGCTCGGACCTGAGGTCCAGCGCCACCACCCGGCGGCTCGAAGCCCTGGGCGGCGTGGTGCACGAGGGACACAGCCCGGATCACGTGCAGGGGTGCGACGTGGTGGTCATCTCCTCGGCCGTGCGCGAGGATAACCCCGAGGTGACCGCCGCCAGGCGCCAGGCCATCCCGGTGATCCCCCGGGCGGAGATGCTGGCCGAGCTGATGCGACTCAAGTTCGGCATCGCGGTGTCGGGTACCCACGGCAAGACCTCCACCACGTCGCTGATGGCTGACGTGCTGAACGTGGGAGGCCTCGACCCCACGGTGGTCATCGGCGGCAAGCTCAACAGCCTCGGCACCAACGCCGTGTTGGGGCAGGGGCCCTACATGGTGGTCGAAGCCGACGAGAGCGACGGTTCCTTCCTCAAGCTGAGCCCCACCATCGCGGTGGTGACCAACATCGACCCCGAGCACATGGAGCATTACGGGACGATGGACCGGCTCACCGAGGCGTTCCTCAGCTTTGTCAACAAGACGCCGTTTTACGGCCTGGTGGTGGCCTGCCTGGAGCATCCGCGGGTGCAGTCCATCCTGCCGCAGATTCGGAAGCGCTACGTGACCTATGGTTTTGCCGCCCAGGCCGACTATGTGGCCCGGGACCTGCGGCACAAGGGGCTGGTCACCGACTTCGAGGTGCTGATCCGGGGCGAGAGCGTCGGTCGGGTGAAGCTGCGCATGCCCGGGGATCACAACGTGCTCAATGCGCTGGCCGTGGTGGCCGTGGCCGACGAGCTGGACATCCCCATGACGACGGTGAGCGAGGGACTGGGCGCATTCCAGGGCGTGCAGCGGCGCTTCTCGGTCCGGGGCGAGGTCGATGGCGTGCTGGTGGTGGACGACTATGGCCACCACCCCGCGGAGATCGTCACCACCCTGGCGGGGGCGCGGCTCTCCTTCCCGGACCGGCGCGTGGTGGCCGTGTTCCAGCCTCACCGCTACTCCAGGGTGCGAGATCTGCAGCACGAGTTCGCCAAGGCGTTCAACGACGCCGACGAGGTCCTCGTCACTGACATCTACGCCGCCGGAGAGTCACCACTGACGGGCATCGGCGGCGCCTGCATCGCCGCGGCCATCCGTCGCCATGGGCACAAGGGCGTGCGCTTCACCGGCTCGTTGGACGACACCGGGCGGGTTCTGCGGCCCATGGTGTCGGTGGGTGACCTGGTGATCACCCTGGGCGCCGGAGACGTCTGGCGGGTTGGCGCCGATCTGATCGGGCCAGAGGAGGATCAGCGTGCCTAGCCGACGCCCCGCAAAGACCACCCGCAGGACCTCCCGTCGGGGTCGCGCGCCCGTCGCGCGAAATCGCCGCACCCGGCCCAAGACCGCGAATCGTCGACTGGCCAAGGTGGCCGATTCGAAAGCGTCGGGGGCCGCGCCCAAACGCCGCGGCAAGGGGCCGTCGGGGGAGGGCCGCGCCGGCGCGCTGCTGCGCTCCCTGAGGCACCTCGGCAAGCGGTTGGGCAAGCCTCTGGCCATCGGCCTGCTGGTCGGTGCGGTGGTGACCGGCGGCGTGATGGCGCACCGCTTCGTGGTGCAGTCGCCGCACTTCCACGTCCAGCGTGTAGAGGTCTCTCCGACGGTGCAGGTCACCGCCGGAGAGGTGCGCAGGCTGGCGAAGATCGGACCGCGAACGAACATCTTCACGATAGACCTCGACCAGGTGGCGGCCCGGGTCGAGCGCCACCCATGGATCGCCAAGGCAAAGGTGCATCGGCGCATGCCCGACGCCATCCGCATTCAGGTCACCGAGCACCAGGCCGCAGCGGCCGTGCTGGTCCAGGGCTCGCGGGCCGTGGAGACCCGGTTCTATCTGGTCACGGCCCAGGGCCAGGTCTTCAAGCGCGCTGCCCACACGGAGCTGGTGGGGTTGCCGCTGATTTCGGGCATCGACCGCACAGAGTACCTGCAGCGCAAGCGATCCACCCGCGAGCGCGTCCGGCGGGCCGTTGCCGTGTATCGGCGATACGCCAAGCGACCGGGGCGCCCCCGGGTGGGTGAGCTCCACGTCGACGAGGTGGAGGGCGTGACGTTCTACACCGCCCAGCGCGCCGTGCAGGTGCGCTTCGGGCGAGGCGACATCGCCGCCAAGTTGCGGCGCTACGATCGGGTACTGGCGGAGCTGGCGCGGCGCGGGCAGCGGGCCGCGGCCATCCGGCTGGACAACGAGCGGCACCCTGCACAGGTGACCGTGCGGCTGGCAGAGGCACAGGTGAGCAACCCGGGGGCGCGATAGTGCCCGGGACGATGGCAAAGGAGAGGACCCATGTCCACAGATAGCGAACTGATTGTTGGGCTCGACATTGGCACGACCAAGGTCGCCGCGGTGGTGGGTGAGGTGTCCGACCACGGCATCGACATCATCGGCCTGGGGACCCACCCGTCCCATGGGCTGCGCAAGGGAGTCGTGGTGAACATCGACACCACGGTGAGCGCCATCCAGAACGCCGTTGAAGAGGCCGAGCAGATGGCGGGTTGCGAGGTCAACACCGTGTTCGCCGGCATCTCTGGGGGCCATATCCAGGCCATGAACACCCGGGCTGTCACCGCCGTAAAGGAGCGCGAGGTGCGTCCCACGGACGTAGCCCGGGTGCTCGAGACGGCGCGGAACACCTGCCTGTTGCCCATGGACCGGGAGATCGTGCACGTGCTGCCCACAGAATACGTGGTGGACCACCAGGACGGTGTGGCCGAGCCCGTGGGCATGGCCGGCGGGCGGCTCGAGGCTCGGGTGCACATCGTCACCGCGGCCTCCACGTCGTCGCAGAACATCGTCAAGTGCTGTGAGCGGTGCGACCTGACCGTGGCGGCGGTGGTTCTCGAGCCGTTGGCTTCCACGCTGGCGTGCCTCGACGACGCCGAGCAAGAGCTGGGCGCGGTGCTCATCGACATCGGCGGCGGCACCACCGACATCGTCATCGTGCAGGACCGCAGCGTGGTCTACACCACGGTGCTGGCCGTGGGAGGCAACCACTTCACGAACGACCTGGCCGTGGGGCTGCGCACGCCCATGGGCGAGGCCGAGCGGCTCAAGCAGCGCTTCGGCTGTGCGCTCATCGAGATGGTCAACCCCGACGAGGAGGTGCAGGTGCCTTCGGTGGGCGGGCGGAGGCCACAGGTCATCGGTCGGCAGATCCTCTCGGAGATCATCGAGCCGAGGGCCGAGGAGCTGTTCACCCTGGTGAGTGAGGCCGTCGAGCGCGCCGGGCTGCCAGAGGAATACCTGGCTTCCGGGGCGGTGATCACCGGGGGCGCATCTGCCATGCCCGGCATGGTGGATCTCGCGGAGGTGGTCCTGGGCATGCCCGTGCGCCTGGGGCTGCCCCGCCACGTGGGCGGGCTGGCCGAGGTGGTGCGTAGCCCACGGTACGCCACGGGTGTGGGGTTGGTGCGCTACGGCGCCGAGAACGTAAACGGCCTGCAGATGATGGACATGGAGGCGGAGCGGCGGGGCGTTTGGACAAGCATCAAGCGGATGTTCGGCCGGGCCTTCTAGGCCGGCTGCCAAGGATAAGAGAGACAGAGACACGAAGGAACAGGCAATCGAAGGACGAGATGGGCTGCGGCCCGGAGGAGGCGTAAGAGATGGCATTCATCGAACCGGACGACAGTGGGACCCAAAACGCCAAGATCAAGGTCATCGGCGTGGGCGGCGGCGGCGGCAACGCGCTCAACACCATGATCGAAGGCGGCATGTACGGCGCGGACTTCATCGCTGCCAACACCGACATGCAGGCGCTGGATGACAACATGGCAGCGGTGAAGCTCAGCCTGGGCGGGGACCTGACCCGTGGGCTCGGCGCCGGGGCCAACCCCGACGTGGGGCGTCAGGCGGCCGAGGAGAGCGTGGTGGAGGTGGAGGATCAACTCAAGGGCGCCGACATGGTGTTCGTCACCGCGGGCATGGGCGGCGGCACCGGCACCGGGGCCGGACCCATCATCGCCCGGGTGGCCAAGTCCGTGGGAGCGCTCACGGTGGGCGTGGTCACCAAGCCCTTCCGCTTCGAGGGGCGACGGCGCATGCTCCAGGCCCGCAGCGGCATCGAGGCCCTGCAAAAAGAGGTCGATACGCTGATCGTGATCCCCAACGATCGGCTCCTGTCCGAGGCCGGTGACCTGTCCTTCCTCGACGCCTTTCGCATGGCCGACGAGGTGCTGCTCAATGCGGTACGGGGCATCAGCGACCTCATCAACAACAGCGGCCTTGTGAACGTGGACTTCGCTGACGTCAAGACCGTGATGATGGAGCGGGGAAAGGCGCTGATGGGCGCCGGCGTGGGGCATGGCAAGAACCGCGCCGCCGACGCGGCCCAGGCGGCCATCACCAGCCCGCTGCTGGAGGACGTCTCCATCGATGGCGCCAAGGGCATCCTGATCAACATCACCAGCGGCTACGACCTCACCATGAACGAGCTGGACGAGGCGGCGTCGAAGGTCATGGAGCGTGCCCACGAGGACGCGAACATCATCGTGGGCTCGGTGCTCGAGGCTGACCTGACCGACGAGGTCCGCATCATGGTCATCGCCACGGGCTTCGACGGCACCGCCGCGGACAGTGCCGAGGCGGCGCACACCCCGTCCCGGGCCCGCCCCGGCCGACGCAAGTCGCAGGTCACCATGCAGTACCAGGGCCGCGGCAACGGCAACGGCAACGGCGACGCCGACACGCCGGACCAGGCCGATGTGCACCGATCACGGTACCCCACCGCCGAGGTGGAGGCGGTCGTGGCGCCCCGGACCCTGCGCGCTCCAGAGGGTGGCCCCGACCTGGACATCCCGACGTATCAGCGTCAGCGCGGCCGTAGCGACCTGTAGGTGATCATGGGAGTGGGCCAGGGCGGCGGTTGGTCGGGCTTGCTGGTGCTGGGTCTCCTCACGGCGTGTCACCCGCCGTCGGCCCGGATTTGCAGTCCCCCTTCTCAGATGTACGATCCCGCTCCGCCGCGGGTCGGGAGGACCTGGCTCGCGCGGGGTGGGCGGATCTACGGCGCTCGCCCGGGGACCCTGGGGCCCATCGGCGGGGGCAAAGGCCATCGGAAGATCGTGACCCGGGGCAACAAGCGGGTCAAGACCCTCGATGGGCTGATCGCGGCGTTGAAGCTGGCCACGCCGGGGACCGTGGTCTTCGTCGACGGCAGGGCCAGGATCGACTGCACGGTGCGGGTCCTGGCCGATGGGCTCGTGCTGGAGATCCCCGCCGGGGTCACCCTCGCCAGTGACCGGGGCAGGAGTCGGGGCGAGGGGCGAGGGACCTCGGCCGGGGCGCTGATCTTCAGCGACACCCGGGCCACGCGGCCCCTGATCCGGGCCGGAGGGCCGGGGGTGCGCGTTACCGGGTTGCGCCTGCGAGGGCCAGATCCGAAACCACGGACTGACCACCATCGCCGCTCCTTTGCCGAGGGGCGAGGCCATCGGTACTACTACCGGTATCCGGTCTCGGTGGGCATCAGGACCCTCCACTCGCGGCTCCTGGTGGACAACTGCGAGGTGGCGGGCTGGAGTCACGCGGCGATTCACCTCAAGGCGGGGCAGGGGCACCACATCCATCACAGCTACCTCCATCACAACCAGCTCCGGGGGTTGGGCTATGGAGTGGGCCTGGACCGGGCCACCGCGCTGATCGAGCACAACCTGTTTCACTACAACCGCCATTCCATCGCCGGGACCGGGAGGCCGGGCAGCGGCTATGAGGCGCGGCACAACGTCGAGCTCGGGCGGTCCGTCAGCCATTGCTTCGACCTGCACGGAGGAGCAGACCGCCGGGACTCGACGAACGTGGCGGGGACCTGGCTGAAGATCCACCACAACACCTTCCGGGCCTGTCCCCGGGCCATCGCCATCCGCGGCGTGCCCCAGCGCCAGGCGCGGGTGCACCACAACTGGTTCTCTCACCGTGGACCGGCCGGGGCCATCTACAGCGAGGGCAACACCCGCGTCTACGACAACGCCTACGGCGTGACGAGGCCACGGTTCAGCGTGACCGGAGTGGGTCGATCGATCACCGGGTTCCCCCGGACGGATGGCGGCGTTGTCGGACATGCGGTGGGGCCGAGTGCCAGGGCCGACAGGACGATTGCCAGGATGGTTCTGCGCGTGATCCGGAGTGTGGGCGATCCGTCAAGGTGATGTCGACGGCGCCGGCGGTTTTGTGTCACAATGGGGGCCATGGTTCGAAGCTTGTCCTCAGCGACTGTCATCGCCCTGGTTGCCTCTTTTCTGACCGCCTGCGCCTGGACCGGATCGGGTGGCTGGCCGGACGCGGACCACCACCTTCCCGACGGGTCGGCGCCGAGTGATGCGGCGCCCGTCGATGCCGTGGCGCAGACCGACGGCGCGGCGCAGACCGATGGCGCGGTGCAGGCAGACAGCGCGGTGCAGGCAGACAGCGCGGTGCAGGCAGACAGCGCGGTGCAGGCAGACAGCGCGGTGCAGGCAGACAGCGCGGTGCAGGCAGACAGCGCGGTGCAGGCAGACAGCGCGGTGCAGGCAGACGCCGGGGTCCCCACCTTCGGTCCCATTACCTACGAGGCGGTGCCCAACTTCCTGGTCCTCGACGACCTGCGCAGGGTGCGGTGGCACCCCTCCGGGGACTTCGCGTTGATCCTCGGCGTTGGGGGCCAGGTGGTGCGCTATGACGCAGCCACCTCCGCTGTTAGCGTCTACACGACCTTGGGCAACGGCGTGGTGGACCTGGACGTGGCCAATGACGGCTCCTTCTTCCTGGTGGTGGGCGAGGGCGGAGACGGCGTGGGGCGGCTCTGGCGCATCAGCGTCGACGCGACGCTGCAGCTCACCCACGCCGAGGAGGCACAGCTCACCTTCGGCGACCCCATGGCCATCGAGCGCGGTCCCGACAACGTCACCTGGGCCATTGGTACCTACGCAACCAACACGATCAACTACCTGCAGCTGTGGGCCGACGGCAGCGGTGTCTACAACACCAAGGCGTTCAACTCCTTCGGGGGATTGCGGGACCTGATGTGGGGGTCCCCGGCGGTCTACGGCGGCAGCGACAACGTGGTGATGGGCGCGGGCATCAACGGCGCCGACTCCAAAACCTGGATCGAGGCGTCGGACATGGTGGTGGCCAACGCTTGGCCTATGTCCTTCGGCAACCCCGGCGGCGCGGGCTGGCGCCCGGGCGGCCAGTTCGGCATGTTCACCGCGCAGACCACGAACAAGCTCTATGTCTTCGACGGCGGCTGGACCATGGCCACCCTGCCCGTCGTGGGCACCGCGGCCAGCCCCAACGCCATCGGCTGGACCGCCGACGGCTACCGGGCCCTCATCGTGGGCCGCGCCATAGGGCCGGGGTTGTCCGGAACGGTCATCGACTTCCGCCCGGGGACCGCGGCGGCGTTCAACAGCGCAGACCTACACTACGCGTCGATCCCAAGCTTCGACCTGGCGCCGTGGTTCGCCAACTCCAGCACCCACCTGCAGGGCGTGGATTGGCGACCGAACACCGCCTGCTCGGAGGGCCTCATCGTGGGCAGCGACAACGGCCTCTCCTGGAACCCGACGTTTGGTCTCATCATCCGGTTTTACGACGTCAATGATCCGGACTGCTAAACGCCCAATGCGACACTGTTCAACGTTCCGAGGTGATCAGGATGCCCTCCTCTGATACAACCCCGACCGGCGGCGATTGGCGGCGGGAGTCCTTCGACCTGGTGATCGCGCAGCCCGCCGAACGGTGCTTCGCGATGTTTACCGACTTCGAGCGCACTCCCCAGTGGCTGGTGGAGCTGCGTTCGGCACGGGCGCGCAAGTTCGACGAAGCGGGGCGGCCCGTAGTGGTGGACTACATGGCCGCGCCCGTCCGCGGGGGGTACACCTACCCCATGCACTACGTCTACGATGAGGGCGGGCTCGGCGTGGCGTGGCACGGCGAGGTGCAGGGAGGCGCCCGCGGCATCGAGGGCAAGGTGCGGTTCACGGCTCTGGACGGAGTACGCTGCCAGATGGTCTACGAGACCGCGGTGCGGCTGTCAGCCGAGATGCCGGCGTGGTTCCGGAGCTCCCAGCAGGATCGGCCCGCCGAGCAGCTCTGCAGGGCCTTCAAGCGCTGGGCCGAAGGCTTGCCCTAGGGAAGGTGTTGGGTATGTGTCTTCGGTTGCGGTGGCGCCGGTGATGTCCTCGGAAACTCACATCTTGTCGCGCAGGGGCACGTAGGGCCGGGCCTCCTCCATGCCGCGAAGCACGCGGAGGGCGCCGTCCCGCAATGCCTCCATCTCGCGCTCGCCGGGGAAGATGGCGAGCTTGATGCCCAGGGGGTACAGGTCCCGGTGCAGCCGCTGGCGGAGCAGACCCGAGTGGCACATGCCTCCGGTCAGGATGATCCGGTCGATGGTGGCGCCCTTGAACTTGGGCACGTGGGAGGCGATCTCGGCGGCGATCTGCTCCACCATGGCGTCGAAGACCAAGGCCGCCTCGGGGTCGCCGGCCTCCATGCGTCGCTCCACTTCCCGCAGGTCGTCCGTGCCCAGGTAGGCCACCAGGCCGCCCCGCTTGACCACCTTCTTGGTGAGCTCGTCCCGGGGGAGCCCCGAGTAGCACACCTCGATGAGATCGGAGCCGGGCAGGGTCCCGGCGCGGTTGGGGGTCATGGGCCCGTCGAAGAGTGCGTTTTTGACCTTGACGCAGCGCCCCTGGCGGTGGGAGCCCACCGACACTCCACCCCCCAGGTGCGCCACGATGAGGTTCAGGTCCTCGTACTCCCGATTGCGCAGGTCGGCGAAGTGCTTGGCGGCCGCTTTCTGGCTCAGGGCGTGCCACGCCGCCTCCTGGGTGAAGTCCGGGTGACCGGAGATGCGAGCTGTGTCGTCGAGCTCGTCCACCACGGGCGGGTCCACCGTGAAGGCAGGCAGCCCGGCCGAGCGGGCGAGGTCCCGGGCGATGAGGCCCGCCAGGTTGGATGCGTGGTCCCCGGAGACCCCTTGGCGCAGATCGTCGGCCATGGCCTCGCAGATGGTGTAGGTGCCGCTCTCGATGGGCTTGCACAGTCCTCCGCGTCCCACTACGGCGTGCAGATCGTCGAGACCGATGAGGTTTTCGGCCAAAAATTCTTCCACCACCTTGCGCCTGAGGGGCAGCTGGTCGGTCAGGGTCTCGGTGTCCAGCTCCTGGCGGCTGTGGGCGATGTCCTTGCGCGCCAGCAGCTCCTCTCCGTCGAAGAGGGCCACCTTGGTGGAGGTGGAGCCGGGGTTGATGGTGAGGATCCGGTAGCGTTCGAAATAGTGGTCCTTGGGCGTGCGCGCGTAGCGGTCCGACCTGCACCGCCGGAGCAGCAGCGCCTTGGCGCCTCGAGCCACGTCGTCGGCCGTGGAGCTTCGCGAGAAGTCCAGGGCCTGGTTGCGCAGGCCTCCGATGATCAGCGTGGAGGCCGCCTGGGGATACCGGGTGGCGTAGATGTGGTACAGCAGGTTGCCCACGTCCAAGGTGGGCACGATGAGCACGTTGGCGTGCCCGGCCCCGGGGAGGTCGTCGTAGGCATCTTTGAGCTTGGTCCGCGCGGCGGCCTCGGACAGGGCCACGCTGATCTGCATCTCCGTGACGATGTTGATGGTCTCGTAGATGGGGTTGGCCTTGCGAAGGTTGGCCAGCCGCTCCTTGATGAGCGGCTCGGCGGCGCGAACGCGCTCCACGGAGGGCCCCTGGCCGGAGCCGCGGGTGGAGTAGCTCAGCAGCGCGCCGTTGACCTCGGCCAGCGCCTCGACGGGGACGAGGTCCCGCAGGGTGCGGCAGGCGCCGACGGCGATCTGCGCCAGGTCCTCGGACCGGGGCACTGGGGTGAGGGCCACGTCGGCGAACATCACCAGGTTCTGCTCATAAATGCCCGTCGGGTGATCGTCGGGCAGGGCGAACATGCCCATCTCGTAGACCGTGCCGTCCTTCTCCAGCAGCCGCAGGCAGGGAGTGAAGAAGTCCCGGGAGGCGTGGGCCAGCCCGCCGAGCACCGCGTCGGCGTAGCCCTCCCGCACGGCCATGATGGAGAAGTACACCGGGTCGAGGATCATCTGCGCCGCGCCCTCGGCCGACACGGCCCACTTTTTTCCCTGGCTCACCTCGTGGAGCCGCCTGGCCAGGTCCGGGGCCAAGTCGTCGGTGGCCGGGTCCACGAAGCGGACCATGGTGAAGAATCGGCGGTCCGAGCACTCCAGCTCCGCTTCCCCTCGACCCACCATCGCCTCCACCTTTGCCTTGTCCGCCACCAGGAGGATGTTGGCGAACTTGACCAGCTTCGACGCGGCGCTGACAAGCCGAGGGTCGTGGCCCTCGGGCAGGATCAGGGTCTGCTTGGACGTCATCGCGTCGCGTAGCTGCTTGCGTAGAATTCCCTCGAGATCGAACATGGTCCACCTCTGCACTCGCGGGGCGATGCTCTGGGAGTTACTCCAGAGCGGCGAGCACCCGCTCGGGGGTGAAGGGCGACGTGTGCAGCCGCGCGCCGGTGGCATGGAAGATGGCGTTGTTGATGGCCGGCAGGGGTCCGTTGATGCCGATCTCCGACACGGACTTGGCGCCGTAGGGCCCGGTGGGCTCGTAGGTGGGCACCAGGATCGTCACCAGCTCCGGGAGGTCTCGGGTGGAAAAGATTTTGTAGTGCTTGAACGTCGGGTTGCGCATCTTGCCACGCTTGTTGAACAGGTACTCCTCGGTCAACGCGTAGCTGATGCCGTTGAGCACCGCGCCCTCCACCTGCCCCTCGGCGAGCTGCGGGTTGATGGCGGTTCCGCAGTCCACGGCGGCCACGTACTTGAGCACCCGCACCAGGCCCGTGGCCGTGTCCACCTCCACCTCGGCGAAGTGCGCCGAGAAGGGCGGCGGGGACTTCTCGGTGGTGTGCGAGGCCACGGACTGGATCTGCTGCTGGCGCTCGGCGTAGAGGCTGTTCAAGGCGATGTCACCCAGGGAGAGGGGCTTGGTCCCGCCCTGCACCACGCCCGCCTCGATGGTGAGGTCCTCGGCCGGGGTCGACAGGAGCCGAGCGGCTACGTCCAGGATCTGGCGACGGGCGCCGGCGGCGGCCTTTTTGGCGGCCATGCCCGACAGGTACGTGGTAGACGAGGCATAGGCGCCCACGTCGAAGGGCGTCACGTCCGTGTCGGAGGAGAGGACGATGATCTCGTCCGGGGTCACCCCGAGCACCTCGGCGGCGATCTGGGCCATGACCGTGTCGGACCCGGTGCCCAGGTCTGTCGCGCCCATGAGCAGGTTGAAGGAGCCGTCCTCGTTGAGCTTGATGGAGGCCGCTCCCAGGTCCACCTCCGGGATGGAGGAGCCCTGCATGAGCGTGCACATGCCCACCCCGCGGCGGAGGCGCCCCTCGTCGGTTCGCTCCCGCTTGGCGTGCCAGTCCATGGCCGCGGCCCCCAGGCTGAGGCAATCGGCCAGACCGCAGCTGCCGATGGACTGCTCCACGCCCTCGGTGCCTTCGCCGAGGGCCTTGAAGATGGGCGAGGTGTCCCCCGGGCCGATGTGGTTGGTGCGGCGGAGATCCACCGGATCCAGGCCGAGCTCGGCCGCCGCCTCGTCCAGGGCGCATTCCATGGCAAAGGCGGCCTGGGTGGCGCCGTAGCCGCGATAGGCCCCTCCGATGGGCAGGTTGGTGTACACCGAGTCGAGCTGAAAGCCCACGTTGTCGCACTGGTACAGAGGCAGGACCTTGGAGCCGCAGTTGCAGCCCACGGTCAGGGCGTGGCTGCCATAGGCCCCGGTGTTGAGCAGGACCTTCATGGTCATGCCGTCCACGGTCCCGTCCTTTTGGAACCCCAGATCCATCGTCACCACGGCCGGGTGGCGGGTCCGGGCGGAGATGAACTCCTCGGCGCGGGTGTACTCGAGCTTCACCGGGTGGCCGGACCGAATGGCCAGCAGCGCCGCAAGGTCCTCGATGAGCACCTCCTGCTTGACGCCGAAGCCGCCACCGATGCGGGGCTTGATCACCCGGATGTCCCGCACCGGGATCTCGCAGGCCTGGGCCACGATGCGCCGCGCGTGGAAGGGCACCTGGGTGGAGGTCCGGATGATGAGCCGCCCGTGGCCGTCCACGGCCGCCACCACGATGTGAGGCTCCATGGGGCAGTGCTGGCCGTAGTGGCACTCGTACTCGGTGGTGATGCGCAGGGCGGCTTTTTCAAGGGCCGCTTCCGGGTCGCCAACACCCACGTTGGCGTGGGAGGCCAGGTTGCGCCCGGGCTCGTAGGGCGCCACGATGGGCATGTGCGCGTCGACCTCGTCGTGGATCACGGGCGCGCCTTCCACCATGGCCTGCCGGACTTCCAGCACCGGCTCGAGCACCTCGTAGTCCACCCGGATGGCCTCCACGGCCGCCCGGGCCAGGGCCGGCGTCTCGGCCGCCACGGCGGCCACGCGGTCTCCCACGTGCCGCACCTTGGAGTCGAAGGTCGTGTAGTCGTAGGGGGAGGGCTCGGGGAACCCCTGGCCGGCCGTGGTGCGCATGATCCGCGGCACATTCAGGTGGGTCAGCACGGCGTGCACCCCCTCCATGGCCTCGGCCGCCGAGGTGTCGATGGAGGTGATGCGCGCGTGGGCGTGCGGCGACCACTTCATGGCTGCATGCAACATGTCCCGTGGCAGGTCGTCGTCGGTGAACAAAGGCGCGCCGGCGGCCAGGGCGGCGGCGTCCACCTTGGCGACCGAGGTTCCCACCACGTTCCAGAGCTTGGCGTCGCTCATTTGTCACCTCCCTGCCCGAGGGCCTTGGCCGCGATTCTCACGCCGTCGAGGATCTTCACGTAGCCCGTACACCGGCAGAGGTTGCCGTCGAGGCCCTTGCGGATCTGGTCCTCGGTCGGGTCCGGGTGCTCGGCGAGCAGAGCGTGGGTGGCCAGGATCATGCCCGGAGTGCAGTAGCCGCACTGGACGGCGCCGGCCTCCACGAAGGCGCGCTGGATGGGGTGCGGGGCCCGGGCCGTGCCCAGTCCCTCCACGGTGGTCACGGCCCTGCCGTGGAGCTGGCCGGCATACAGCAGGCAGGCTCGCATGAGCTGGCCGTCGACGAGGATGGAGCAGCTGCCGCAGTCCCCCTCGTCACAGCCGCGCTTCACCGAGGCGTAGCCGGCTCGCCGCAGGGTGTCCAGGGCCACCTCGCCCGGGTCCACCGCCAGGGTTTGGGCCGTACCGTTGATGGTGAGCTCGATGGTCATGGCCGCTCCGCTCGAGGCGTCCGGGGATCGCAGGTCGTCGCTAGGCATCGTTTTCCTCCTGCCGGGCACGGCGCAGGGCCAGGGCCAGGGCGTCTCGGGCCGTCACACCGGCCACCCGAGCCAGGTACGCTGTGCTCACGCGCATGTCCTTGCCGGGCTCGACCTCGGCGGTGATGCGCTCGGCCACCTGGTCGAGCAGCCGCTCGGTGGGCTCATCGTCCACCAGCTCCGAGGCGAGGTCCGTGGCGTCGGTGGGCAGGTGTCGCACGGCGCCCAGGGCCAGGGACACGTCGGCCACGCATCCCGAGTCATCGAGCACCACCTGGGCGGCGGCGCTCGTCAGCGCGTAGTCCACCTCGGTGCGGCCCAGCTTCACGAAGGCCGAGCCCGTGCGCGCCGCTGGAAGATCCACCAGGACCGCGGTGATCAGCTCCCCGGGGTCGAGGTGGGTGAGCGGGTGCTTCTCCAGCAGGTCGGTCAGGGCAATCTCCCGCGGGTTGGGCCCCTCCACCTGGACGGCCGCGCCCAGGGCCATGAGCGCGATGGGCGGGTCCGACCAGCGCTTGTACCCGGCGATGCTGCCCCCCAGGGTCACCGCGTTTCGAACCCCACGGGACCCGGCGCGGCTCGCCGCTTCGGCCAGGGCCACCAGGCCGGGGGCGCGCAGCAGCGGCGAGTCGACCAGCTTCTGGAGCCGGACACAGCCGCCCACCTCGACCTGGCCGTCGGACTGGTCGATCCCGTCCAATCCCAACCGGGTGATGTCCACGAGGGCCTCGGTGCTCTTGCCCTTGTGAAAAATGAGCGAGGTCCCCCCGGCTATGGCCCGCGCCTTGTCGCGCCCGGCCGCCAGGGCCTCGAGGGCCTCGGGCAAGGTCTTGGGATAGATGAATCGCTTTACGGTGACCATCACATTGCCTCCTGCAGCTTCGGCCCCGGACAATACCACATGGCGTGTGGGGCGGTGAACAGCAACGGGCCCCGCGCAGTAGGGCGATCGATCTCTCCCGAATATGGTGCTTGTATGCACATTCCTCTGTCATCTCCGCGGAAGCGGAGATCCAGATTTGGGCGAATGCGCTTGTGCTCCATGGATTCCCGTTTCCACGGGAATGACGGATAGCGCTCACGAATGGAGAACTCGACAACCCGTGCCCCGCGCAGTCGGGGTTGCGCCGGGCGGCCAGTCCGGGCAAAGATGGCCTCATGCGTACCGATCATCGACGATTTCGCCTGAGAACAATGGCCGTGGGGTTGCTGCTGGCCGGCCTTGTGGCGGTGGCGGCCGGGTGCGGGGACGACGACGGGCAGCCCGATCCAGCGCAGCCCGTGGCGCGGTTCCACCTCGTCCCGGTGGACTTCTTTGCGCAGCCCTGGCCCAGCGATCTGCGCACGACCGGCGACGGTCGGATCGATCTGACCGGATTCCCCGAGGGCGAGCTCCTTATCCAGAACCTGGTGGACGCGGCGGCCCAGGAGTGCGCGGGCTTCTCGGTGGGCGGCGCCGTGTACTTCACCTTCAGCGCCGAGGTGGACCCGGCGTCCCTGCCGGCCGACGGGCTGCAGACCCTGGACGCCACTTCGTCGGTGTACCTGGTGAACGTGGATCCCGCCTCTTTCGCCTACGGCGAGCGGGTCCCCCTGTGGATCAACTCGGCCGCCCAGGCGAGCCGCTACATCGCCGCCAACTGGGTGGGGCTCCTTCCCTACCCAGGCCATCCCCTGGTTCCAAGCACCACCTACGCGGCCATCGTGACCACCGGGCTCCGCACCATGGACGGCGAGCCATTCGGGGCTGACGACGACTTCGCGGCCCTGATGGGCGACGACGACAGGCCAGAGGTCGCCCAGGCCCGCGCCGTGTTCCAGCCCCTGCTGGACTACCTGGACGACGCCTCGGTGGATCGGGCCGACCTGGCGGCCGCCACCGTGTTCACCACCCAGGAGGTGACCGGTGTCCTGCGCCGGGCCCGCGACGTAGTGCGGGCTCTGCCTGCGCCGACCCTCGAAAACCTGGTCCTGGTGGACCAGGCCAGCCGTTACGATCTGTACGAGGGCACCTACACCGCGCCGATCTTCCAGCAAGGGGACGCCCCCTACCGCCAGGAGGGCGGCGGCATCGAGGTGGACGCCCAGGGCGACCCGGTGGTCCAGCGTATGGAGGAGCTGCGGGTGGCGATCTCGGTCCCTGTGGAGGACCCCATGCCGGCGGGGGGGTGGCCCGTGGCCCTGTACCGGCATGGCACGGGGGGCGACTACATGACCTTCGCCGACAACGGCACCGCGACCCGCCTCGCCAACGCCACCGACATGACCTATCAGCTCATCAGCCGGGTGGCGGTGGTGTCCATCGACGGGGTGGTGCACGGGCCCCGGGCGGCCGGCAGCGGCGCCTCGCCCGAGGAGCTGTTCTACAACTTCCAGAACCCGCTGGCCGGCCGGGACAACTCCCGCCAGGAGGCCATCGACAACTACGGGCTGGTGCGGCTGGTGGAGGCGGTGGACGTGGCCGCCGCTCCGGACACGGGCGCGCCCATCCGCTTCGATCCGGACAGGATCTACTACTACGGTCACTCCCAGGGAGGCATCACCGGCGCCCTGTTCGTGCCCCACGAGCCCCTGGTCCGGGCGGCGGTCCTCTCGGGGGCCGGGGCGCACCTGCTGCTCACGCTGTTGCGCAAGGACAGCGAGTTTCCCATCTCCACCCTGCTGGAGATCGCGCTCAACGACGACGACTACGGCCCCCTGGACGACTTCCACCCCGCCCTCAGCGTCATCCAGACCTTCATCGAGCCGGCCGACCCCTTGGCCTACGTGCGCGCATACCTCCACGAGCCCCCGGGGGACATTCCGCCGAGGAACGTGCTTTTGACCTACGGCGTCGGCGACAGCTACACGCCGAACATCACCACCGAGTCCCTGGCCACGGCGGCCGGGCTCGCGCCGGCCGGGGACCTGTTCGAGGGCTATCCTTCCATGGAGCTGCTCGGGAATGTGACGCCCCTTTTCGCCCCGGTGTGCGACAACTTCGACGGCCCCACGGGCGCCTCCACCGCCGTGGTGGTGCAGTACCTGCCCTCCCCGGGCCACGACGGCCACTTCGTGGTCTTCGATCACGTCACCGCCAAGCGGCAGTCTGCGGGCTTTCTGGCCAGCCACGCCGCGGGCGGCTGCGCCACGCTGGTGGAGTGATGGCGGGCGCGGTGAGATCGTCGGCCGGCATCCGCGTGGGGCAGCGGGCCGTGGGTCCGCTCCAGGTCTTCACCTACCTGGTCCAGTGCGAGGCCACCTCCGAGGCGGTGATCATCGATCCCGGCGGCGCCGAGGAGTCCCTGGCCCGGTGGGCCGCCGACGAGGGCGCCGACGTCCGGCTGGTGTGTAACACCCACGGCCACGGGGATCACGTGGCGGGCAACGAGCGGCTCTGCGCCTTGCTGGACGTGGACTGCGCCCTCCTCGGCGCCGAGGTGGACTTCTTTGGGCTACAGCGATCCCTGGACTGTGGGATCCGTCGGCTGAAGGACGGCGAGCGGGTGTCGGTGGGAGAGGCGGCCCTGGAGGTGCGCCACACGCCGGGGCACACCCCCGGGGGGGTCTGCTTCCACGCGCCGGGCCACCTGTTCACCGGAGACACGCTCTTTGTGGGGGCCGTGGGCCGAACGGATCTACAGGGCAGCTCCATGCGCGCCTTGCTGGGCTCCATCGAGCGGCAGATCCTGCCCCTCGACGACGACACGGTGGTCTGGCCGGGGCACGACTACGGAGACACACCCACGTCCACGGTGGGCCGCGAGCGGTCCCAGAACCCGTTCATCACCGACCTGATCTTGGGCGGGCGTCGCTGCGGGCGCGTCGCCGAAGGCGCGTCGCTGAGGGCGCGTCGCCGAAGGCGCGTCGCCGAGGGCGCGTCGCCGAGGGCGCGTCGCTGAAGGCGCGTCGCTGAGGGCACGTCGCCGAAGGCGCGTCGCCGAGGGCGCGTCGCCGAGGGCGCGTCGCTGAGGGCACGTCGCAGAGGGCGCGTCGCTAGGAGGCGAAGTCCAGCTCGGCCGCGAAGAGATCGTCGTCGTCGCACTCGTGGCGGCGCTGGCGGGCGATCTCGTCCAGGAACACGGCGTCCATGAGGCCGTCGATGGCGTCGCTCAGGGTGTCGAACCTGGGCGTCTCGCGGCTGGCGAAGTCTTCGAAGGAGGCGTAGTGCTGCTCTGTGTAACGTGCCATGATCGTCCTCTTCTGCTCGGGGCGAGCGACAGTCTCACCCCGGAATGGACCCCTGGTTCCGGGGACCTAGTATTCTGCGCTTGCCAGCTCCAGCGAGTCCTGTTGGGGAATCAACCCCTTGAGCCAGGCCGCTATCCGGGCGAAGCCGCGGGGTAGGGGGCTCAGGCTCATCTGCGGGATCGGGGCCGTGGGCCAGGCGTGGATGAGCTCGCCCTGGTCGAACCACTCCATCACCTGGCTGCCGTTGTCGCCCCAGGCCTTGGACTCGGCGTCGTCCACCCGGGTGATGGACAGGACCTGCCAGGGCTCCACCGGCTCCCAGTGCCGCTTGGGCGGCTTTGCTTGATAGGTCTCCACGATTTCCTCCATACGTTCGGGCGGATCTGCTGCGATGAGCTCGGCGACGAGACGTTGGGCTTCGCTCGGTGGCGGTCGGCGCGAGGCCGGGGGACGCGGGAACAGGTGTGCAAAGGGCAGACCCGACCGGGGCGCTGATTCCACCTGCCGCCACCAGAAGACCGGGCGGTCGCGGGCCGGGCTTCGGGTGTCTTTGTGTGTCCACTGAAACCACATGTATTCATCTCTCCTACATCTACCCACACTCTACTCCAATTGATTACACGGGGTCAAAAAAACGGATCACTTTGGGAGGGCAGCGGACCGGACCGGGGCCCTCAGCATGGTTTATAAGCATGATTTGTTTATGGTTTTTGCCTCGTATTTCACTTGGCATGCGGCTACGATTGTGTTACATCGTTTCGTTATGGCCCAGGTCGTAGCCATAGCCAATCAGAAGGGCGGCGTTGGAAAAACCACCACCGCGGTGAACCTCGCGGCTTCCCTTGCCGCGGCCGAGCGGCGGGTGCTGCTGGTGGATGCCGATCCCCAGGCGAATTCGTCCTCCGGGGTGGGGTACCCCGGCGCCACGGTGGAGCGCACGGTGTACGACGCGCTGGTGGGTGACTGCCCGCTGGAGGAGGCCGTGCTCCAGACCGACCTGGAGTACCTGTGGCTCGTGCCCGCCAACGCGGACCTCAGCGGGGCCGAGGTGGAGCTGCCCCGCCTCGAGGACCACGCCCTGCGGCTCTCCGGGGTGGTGGCGCCCCTGCGGGACCGGTACGACTACATCTTCATCGACTGCCCGCCTTCCCTCAACGCCCTCACGGTGAACGCGCTCTGCGCCGCCGACTCGGTGCTGATCCCGCTGCAGTGCGAGTTCTACGCCCTGGAGGGGCTGAGCCGGCTCGTGGACACCATCGCGCGGGTCCAGGGATCCTACAACCCCGGCCTGTTCATCGAGGGCATCCTCTTTTGCATGTTCGATGGGCGCACGAACCTGTCGCGGGAGGTGGCCGCCGAGGTGCGCCGCCACTTCCCGGACAAGGTCTACGAGACCGTCATCCCCCGGAACATCCGCTTGGGGGAGAGCCCTTCCCACGGCAAGCCCATCCTGCTGTACGACCCCGTGTCCCGAGGGTGCCAGAGTTATCTGCAGCTCGCCCAGGAGGTCATTGATCGAGGAGCCGTCCATGCCCCGTAAGGCGAAATCCACCGGTCCCAAGGGGGGCAAGAAGGGGGGGCGCAAGGCCCTCGGCATGGGGCTTTCGGCCCTCCTGCCGCCGGTGCCCGCCAAGGGCGACGCCGAGGCCCTTCGAAATGGGCACGATGGGGTGTTCGACTGCGGGCTGGACGCCATCCACCCCAACCCGGACCAGCCCAGGAAGCACTTCGATGAGGCGCGGCTGGACGAGCTGGCCGAGTCCATCCGACACCTGGGTGTGCTCCAGCCCCTGCTCGTGCGTCGGGTGAAGTCCGGCTACGAGATCGTCCTGGGAGAGCGTCGGTTCCGCGCCGCCGGGCGGCTCGGCCTCGAGCGGGTACCGGTCCAGGTCGTCGACGCCGATGACGTGCGAGCCTTCCAGATGGCGCTGGTGGAGAACATCCAGCGAGAGGATCTGGGCCCCCTGGAGGAGGCAGAGGCCTACCGGCGCCTGGTGGAGGACTTCGGGCTCAAGCAGGAGCAGGTGGCCCGGCGGGTGGGCAAGGATCGCTCCACGGTGGCCAACGCCCTGCGCATCCTGCGGCTGCCCGGGTCGGTGAGGGCTGCCTTGGCCCAAGGCAAGGTCACCGCGGGCCACGCGCGGTCACTGCTGGCGTTGCCGGCCGATCGCATCGAGATGGTGAGCCGGCAGGTCATCGCCAAGGGCTTGTCCGTCAGGGCCACCGAGGCCCTCGTACGGCGCCTGCGGGAGGCGCCCGATCCGAGCCCGAAGGCATCCGGAAAAGACAAGTCACCCCAGGTGCGGGATCTGGAGGATCGCCTCTGCCGCAAGCTGGGGACGCGGGTGCTGCTGAAGACCCGGAGCAAGACCTCCGGCCGGATCGAAATCTCCTATCACGACCTGCACGAGTTGGATCGACTGCTGGACGTGCTGTTGGCGTGACTCAGATGGCGTCGAAGGACAACCACACAGGACGACGCGAGCACCGGCGGGTCCGTCTCGCTTTGCAGGTGTCCTACCGATCCACCGGCTCGTTTTTGGTGAGCTACTCGGTGGACATGTCCCAGGGCGGGCTCTTCATCGAGACCACGCGCCCCCGGGCGGTCGGCACGGAGCTGGAGCTGTGGCTGGCCATTCCGGGAGCCCAGCAGGACGTGCGGCTCAAGGGCACCGTGGTCTGGATCCGGCGGGAGGCCCAGGGCGATCAGCCCCCGGGCATGGGCGTGAAGTTCCTCCAGGTGGAGACCGACTGCGGGCAGCTCATCGACCAGCTCGTGCGGCACTTCTCCGGTCTTCGAGGGCTGGTGGTTTCGGAGAGCTCGCGCACCCGGGGGCAGCTCAGCCGCATGGTCCGCGCGGCCTTGATGATTCAGATCGATGATCACAGCCTCGACGGCCCGTATCTCACCGAAGGGCGGGAGCCTTACGACCTGGTGATCGTGGATCTCGGCGAGGGTGGCGCGGCGGCATCGCAGCTTCTGGAAAACATATTGAGCGTCGGCGAAGCGACCGCGGTGGTGGCCCTGTCGGGTCACCCCTCCGTGCGGCAGCGGGCTCTGGAGACCGGAGCCCACGCGGTCATCAGCAGCCCGCCGGGACAGTCAGAGCTGCGGGGTGCGGTGCTTCGCGCCCTGGGCCGGCCCCTGGCGCAGCCCGTCGACGAGCTGGAGGACGAGTGACATGACTTGGGTACATCTATCGGAACGAATCGCTCCATTTTGGCCGACCTCGGCGGAGGCCGTCGCCGCGGCGGAGCTGCCCCTGGCGCAGCAGGGCCCCGACCAGGAGCTGATCGTGGTGGGAGCGGCGCCGGTGACGGCGGTGGAGGATTTTGCCTCCCCACAGCAGTTCGCCCGCCGTCTGGAGCCACTGGTGGTCGCGGACGGGTCGGGTGACTTCGAGGCGGTGGTGCTCGAGTCAGCCGTCGCGGGCACGGGGATCCGGCTCTTTTTACTGGTCATCCCGCCGGGTCACGGTGACGGGGGGTTCGCCGCTGCGGCGCTGGGGCTGGTCGGCACCCTGCCCGATTCTCCCCAGCTGCTGCACCTGCACGGCGACACCGGCCTGGATGTGGACAGGGCGCGGGAGGAGCTCGACGGCCCTGCGGTGATCCAGAGCGTGTACGGCCTCGCGGGGTCTGACAGGCTGGCGGCCGCGGTACGGGACGCCGACGAGGTGGTCGTGCCCTGTAGCGATCTCAATGTTGCGTCGGGCGAGGCGAACGGCTCAGCCGTGGCCCAGGCCCTGCGGGAACACCCCCACCTGCGCGTGGTGACCCACGGCATCGATCTGCGACGCTGGGATCCCTCTGGCGACACCGCGCTGCCCGCCACCTTTGACACTGAGTCCCTCGGTGGGAAGGGTGCGTGCAAAAAGGCGTTGCAGGTCGGGGCGGAGCTGGCCCCACGCGAGGACGTGCCGATCGTCGCGGTCTGGTCTGCTGGAGGCCCGGACGGCGGTCTGGGCCTCGTCGCTGCTCACCTGAAGGAGATCCTCGCCCTGGACGTGCAGCTCGTGGTGATTCGGCCCGATTCCGAAGACACCGATGGGGCTTTGGCGACGGTCTCCGGAGCGCAGGTGTGGCAGGCCGACGCCGGTGACGAGGCCCTCCTGCGGCGGGTGCTGGCCGGCAGCGACGTGGCGCTGTTGCCGGACGCGACGGCGGCCCTGGGCCAGCGGGCGTTGATCGCCACCCGCTACGGTCTGGTGCCCTTGGCCCGGCGGGTCAACGCGCATCGGGATCGGCTGGTGGAGTACGACGGCTTGAGCAACACGGGAGGGGCGTTTCTGTTCGACGAGCCGCTGGACGTGGAGCTGATGGTCGCCCTGGGACGCATGCGGCGGGCCTACGGCGCCCCGGAGATCTGGCCCGGCATGGTGCGCGCCAACGGAGCCATGGATGTGGGGTGGTCCCGCACCGCGGCCCAGCTACGCAGCGTCTACCGCAAGGCCCTCGCCAAGTAAGGGCAGTGACCGTCAAGTAGGAGCGTTGACCGTCACGGCTCCAGGGCCGGGGCGATGCACCTGGCGAACGCGTCACACTGCTCGATGGCCGCGCAGGCCTTGAGCTTCTTTTGCCACTTGCTGTTTTTTCCCAGGGCGTCGCACCGCTCGGAGCACGACTCGAGGAGTCGCGGGACCATGCGCTCGGGTATCTTGGCTCGCACATGGTTCATGAACCGGCTCTTCGAAGGCTGACGCTCGACCAAGGCCCTGGTCACAGCCGGTCTGCATCGGCGCACGCGCTCGCACAGCCCGGCGCAGTCCACCCGGTTGCACCCCCCGGCGGTGACTGCCCCGACCGCGACCCACAGCAGAGCCAGTGGCGTAACCAAAAGCGTGCGAGGGGGAGTGATCTGGGGAGTGAACGACAGCGCCGACCAGGATGAGAGCGACATGTGTGGCAGCGGGGGTGGCGAGCTACTTGGCGACGATGTGTACCTGGGCCTTGGCCTTGCCGACGCCGCCTCGTGGCAACCTCCAAGCCTCGATCATGATCTCCATGCACTTGGAGGCGATGTTGTTCTTCACGGTGGTGGTGATGGTCTTCTCGGTGACCCGGCCCTTTTTGCTGAACGTCACCGCGACCCAGAAGTAGCCATCGTACTTGGGGTTCTTCTTCACCACGTACACGAAGCAGCGTTTCATCTTCTTGAGCTTGGCCGTGATGGAGCGTTTCAGCCGGGCGCGGCGGTAGGCGTTTCTGTATCGCCTCTTGAGCTCTATCGTCAGGGAGTCGACCTTGAAGACGGTTCTCTTGCGGGCGAACGCCTCAGCCGGCGCAACGCCGACCAGCGCTAGACTGAGTGTCGCGACCAATAGCTTCATGGAGCCTCTCCTTCTGTGCGTGTTTACCGACCCCGCATTATACTGCCCGGCACGTCGAAACGACAATGGTCAATGTCTACGCGGTGCGTCAATGTCGACCGGCCATGAACCTCGGACGGAGCGGTGGCCTCGATGTTCATCCAGGCCAGGGGACCCGGGAAGCCGTCGTCGTCGCCTAGAGCGGCGCCGCAGTTGGGATGGCGTTCGCTGCCGGCGCGGTGAAGATGTTGAAGGAGGACGCCACGGGCTCCGCGGCCCGTCCGGTGCGCCGAAGATCGAACAGGCAGATCACCTCGGTGGCCTGGCCGGGCTCGATGTTGGCCACGAACCGTGAAACCGAGCTCAGGATGAAGTACAGGCCCAGGCCGGCGCCACGCTCGGCGTTCGTCAGCGGGGTGCCCGCGTAGGTCACGGCGCGGCTCAGGTTCTGCAAGATGGTCTGCCGCTCCAGGGCGCCGAAGGTGTCGCGCACCGACAGGGCGAAGAAGCGACCGTCGCAGGCAAAGCTGAGGTCCACGGCCCCCGAGCTGACCGGCCCGCCGCCGGGCACCGCGCGGGAGACGTAGCGGTCGCGATCGCCGGATTCGCAGGCCGGGGCGTCGTACAGGGCGTTCATGAGCAGCTCGTCGAGCACGATCTCCACGCGCCCCAGGAGGCTGCGTCGGCACCCGGCGCGACGGGCGAAGTCCGACACCACCTCGATGGCGGCCCGCTTGTCGTCGTAGCTCACAATGCGCACCTGGCGCACCTGGACCCCCCAGGCGAGGTACTTGTCGAGCCCGAAGATGTCGTGGCCCATCATCTTGAGCGTGGTGGCCAGCAGCTCTGCCTCGTCCATGCCCTTGTCCCGGGCGATGAGGTTCTCGCACTGGCAGAGGTCCAGCAGCGACAGCGCGTCTTGCTGGGCTTCCCAGGTGCCCAGGGCGAGGATTCGGGGCCGCCAGCCGAGCCTCTCGAGCAGGGCGCTCAGGTCGGTCTTCTCGGTCTCGGTGAGGTCGACGATGAGCAGGCGCGGGGCAGTGTCTGTACAGCCCCTCAGCGAGTCCACCCGGTGGATGAAGGTCATGGAGTCTGGCACCGGGTTCAAGGTGCGGCGCAGGACTCGGATGAGCTTCGGATCCGAGGTGATACAGACGATGGCGTAGCTGACACTCATCTCAGCATAGAAGCTTACCACGAGAGGACGGTGGCCATGAATTTTTTCGGGGCCTGAGGTCGCTCAGAACTGGAGTTGAACCACGCCGGTTGCCACCAGGGCGGCGGCCACGGCGGCGATGCCGGCCACTGCCAGCAAGAGCCAGACCAGGGTGGGCATGCCGCCCTGGTCTTTTTTGGGCCCCGGTGAGGGCTGTCGGTGGACGGCCAGCCCCAGGGCCGATTCCTTGGTCTTGGTGGAGGTGGGCAGCTTGACGTTCACTGACTGCTCGGTGATGGCGGCCAGCGCGGGGGAGGAGATGTCCAGCCCCACCGGGGACTTGTCACCGGCGCGGTCGGGCGGTCGATCGGTGATGACATCGGGCGCGGCCAGCTCCGCCGCCGCGCGCTCGTCGAGGTCGCTGGCCCAGCCCCTCGGGTCGATGAAGTCGCCCGGGTCCAGGACGCTGATCTCGTCGGGGGACAGCGGCTTGGCGCCCATCTCGAGGGGATCCTCCACATCATCGAGGGAGGTGAACTTGAGGATCTCCTCCTGAATGAGGGCATCGATGATGGTGGTGGGACGCTTCTCCGTGGCCGGCTTGGCGGTCTTCTGCTCCTTGAGGGTGAAGCCGACCATGCGGGCGATGTCTCCCCGGGAGACGGCCATGCCGCGGCCGAACAGGAGCTTGGTGAGGACATCGGAGAAGTCGGAGGCGTGCTGATACCGATCGTCGGGGTTTTTGGCCAGAGCCTTGGTGATTACTTCTTCCATCTCCGGCGGCACCTGGGGGTTGATGCTCGAGATGGGCGGCACCTCCGCCTTCCGCACGAGCTCCACGGTGTGGTAGTCATTCTCGCCGTAGAAGAGCCGCTGCCCGGTGAGCATCTCGTACAGCAGGATGCCCACGGAGAAGATGTCCGCCCGCATGTCCACGTTCGCGCCGGACGCCGCCTCGGGGGACAGGTAGGAGAACTTGCCCTTGACCACCCCGGGATCGGTCTCCTCCAGCTGACTCGTAGCCTTTGCGAGGCCAAAGTCCACCAGCTTGATCTCGCCGCGCTTGGACAGCAGGATGTTCGGCGGGCTCACGTCCCGATGCACGATGCCCAGGGGCTTGTTCGTGGTCAGGTCCGTCTGGTCATGGGCGTATGCGAGCCCCTCGCACACCTCGCGCAGCACGTAGATGGACTGCTCGATGGGCACCATCTTGCCCCCGCGCCGGTAGGACTCGATGATCTTCTTGAGGTTCACTCCCTCGACGTACTCCATCACGATGAAGAAGGAGGCCTCGGCCTTTCCGATGTCGAACACGTTGACGATGTTGGCGTGCTCGAGCTGGAGACAGAGCTTGGCCTCGTCCAGAAACATCTGAACGAACTTCTGGTTCTTGGTCAGGTGCGGCAGGATGCGCTTGATGGCCACGCGCTTTTTGAAGCCCTTCATGGACTCCGACTCGGCCACGAACACCTCGGCCATGCCGCCCGAGTCGAACCTCTCGAGGATCTTGTATTTTTGTTCCTCGGCCATGAATTGCTGCCTTGGCTCCGCGTGGTAGCTCTGGAGCTGGCGCGTACGGGGGGCTAGTTTCTAACCCTCGCGGACGGTCCGTCGGTAGCGGCCTCCTGCTCTTCGCTGAGTTCTTTGCAAGAGATGCAGAGCGTGGTCACGGGGCGCACAATCAGCCGCTTGAAACCGATCGGCTCTCCGCATTCCTCACACTCGTTGATGGCCTTTGTCTCCAACCGATGCTGGGCGGACCGAATTTTGGCGAGCAGCTTCTTCTCCCGATCTCGCAACCTGAGCTCGGTGGAGATCAGCTCCTCTTCGCTGGACTCGTCCAGAGAGTCCCGCCCGCCGTCGCGGTCGCGGTTCATGCTGAGCTCGAGCCCCTCACGGGCCTTGGCAAGCAGCTCGGACTGCTGTCTGTCCAACAGGACGGCCAGCTGCTCGTATTGTTCGGTGCTCAGGTCTTCCATTACGTTTTCGGCCATCGGGACGTGAATGTCGCGTGGTCCGGATAGTAGCTAGATTGCAGAAGAAGTGTCAAAGGTAATCGGCGCCGCGACACGGGGCGTTTTTTCGGTGGCAGACCCCCGCTTCGCCCGACGTCAGGAGGCCTTCTTGGCCCGGATCAGCACCGGGTCGGTGCGGTCCACGATCACGCTCTCGTCGATGATGCACTCGGTGACGCCGGTCTCGGAGGGCAGCTCGTACATCACGTCCAGCATGACCTCCTCGAGGATGGAGCGCAGGCCCCGGGCCCCGCTTTTTCGACGGTGGGTCTCCTCGGCGATTGCCTTCAGCGCGTCCTGCTCGAAGCTGAGCTTCACACCCTCGAGCTGGAACAGGCACTGGTACTGGCGCGCCAGGGAGTTCTTCGGCCGCCACAGCACCTCCACCAGATCGTCCACGCTCAGGTCGTCGGCCGTGACGATGACGGGTAGCCGCCCCATGAACTCGGGGATCATGCCGTACTTGATGAGGTCCTCGGTGCGAGCCTGGGCGCGGATGTGGTCCAGGTCCTCTTCCCGTGGGTCCACCTTGGCGCCGAAGCCCAGCCCCCGTTCGCCCAGCCGGCGACGGACGATCTCCTCGAGGCCGGTGAAGGAGCCGCTGCAGATGAACAGGATGTTGGTCGTGTCGATCTGCACCAGCTCTTGCTGGGGGCGGTTCCGCGCGCCGTCAGGGGTGATGGCGGTCTTCTTGCCCTCGAGGATCTTCAGCAGCCCCTGCTGAACGCCCTCACCGGAGACATCCCGGGTGGTGGACGGGCCCGATCCGCGCCGGGCAATCTTGTCGATCTCGTCGATGAAGATGATGCCCCGCTGGGCCTTGTCGAGGTCGTTGCCAGCCGCCCGGAAGAGGGTCTTGACGACGCTCTCCACGTCCTCGCCCACGTAACCAGCCTCGGTCAGGGTCGTGGCGTCCGTCATGGCGAGGGGCACATCCAGCTTCATGGCGAGAGTTTGCGCCAGGAGCGTCTTGCCCACGCCGGTGGGCCCGATCATCAGGATGTTGCCTTTGGACACCTCTACGTCGGCGGCGCGCTGGCTTGATCCGAGGCGCTTGTAGTGGTTGTAAACGGCCACCGAGAGGACCTTCTTGGCGCGGCTCTGGCCGATGATGTACTCCTTGAGGTCTTCGTAGATCTCCTTGGGCTTGGGGAACCGCTGGCCCGGTGCGCCATCCTCACGGGCGATGATCTCGTTGCAGAGGTTGACGCACTCGTCACAAATGAAGACCTTGGGTCCGCTGATCAGCTTGCGGACCTCCCGTCGACTCTTTCCACAGAATGAACAGGAGAGGTCATCCATACCGGTCATTTTGCCACATCCTCGGCCTGCTGGCCAGCCGCAGACCGTATCCATGACACGAACCGGCGCCGGCGACAAGCCCGGGGCGGCGCCCCTGACGAGGGGGGGCGACGGGTCTGGGAAAAACTGTCGAATGTCGGTCGACTGCGGGCAGTGACTCAGGGTACTGTGGGGTCCCAATGGCAAAAGCGCTACAGCTCGGCAGATACCATCTGCTGGATCGGATCGCCTTCGGCGGAATGGCGGAGATCTACCGCGCCAAGACCTTCGACGACGAGGGGCGGGTGCACATGGTGGCGGTAAAGCGCATCCTGTCCCACCTGGCCCGGGACGAGGAGTTCATCAAGATGCTCGTGGACGAGGCGAAGATCGCGAGCCTCATGGAGCACGAGGCCATCGCCCGGGTCTATGAGTTCTGCTTCGCCCACGGCGAGTACTTCATCGCCATGGAGTACGTCGATGGCAAGGACGGCCGGACCATCCTGGACCGGTGCCGGGCCCAGCGTCGCTGGATCCCGCACGAGATCTGCGCCTTCATCATGATGCACATCATGCGGGGGCTGCACCAGGCCCACAATCAGACGGACCGGGAGGGGCGTGCCCTCAACCTCATCCACCGGGACGTGAGCCCGTCGAACGTGATCTGCGCCTACGCCGGCGAGGTGAAGCTCTGTGACTTCGGTATCGCCAAGGCGACCCTCTCCACCGTCCAGACCCGCTCCGGCGTGATCAAGGGCAAGGTCAAGTACATGAGCCCGGAGCAGGCCTTGGGCCGGAAGCTGGATCCCCGCACGGACATCTTCTCCGGCGGGTCGGTCCTCTACGAGCTCTTGACCCGGGTGCCGCCCTTCCTGGCGCCCAACGAGATGGAGCTGCTGGTGCTGGTGCGGGAGACGCGTTACACCCCCGTGCGCGAGCGCAACCCCATGATCCCTCCGGCCCTGGAGGCCATCGTGGACACGGCCATGAGCCGCAAGCCGGAGGATCGCTACCAGACCGCGGATGACTTCGCAAACGCCCTGCACAACTTCCTGGTGGTCCACGCCCCGGACCTCACGCGATCCCACCTGGGGCGATTCGTGCGGCAGCTTTTTGCCGACGACATCGAAAAAGAGCTGCGTGCCCTCGAGGAGTATGTGGTCGAGAGCGCCGACAACGAGCAGGTGGGCGTGAACCTCATCGCCGACGCCCTCGGCCCGGATGCCGACTTCTCCAAGTTCTCTCCCATGCCTGCCGCTGCGGAGGAAGGGGAGGTGATACAGGCTCCCCGGGACGGAGAGGTGGAGGTGGGGAACGGCGGCGGCGCCAGGGTGCAGGACCCGGCGCTGTCGGCAGAGCCCACGGTCATCCTGGATGACAGCGAAAACATCCAACGGCTCGAGTCTACCAACCCCGAGCGGGTGAGCCCCCAGTCGGAGGTGCTCTGGAGGAAGGGCGACGGCCTCGGCGAATTGCGGCAACCCCAGCCCCAAGATCTACCCGGATCCGAGCCCGTAGCTCAGCCCCAGGGTCAGCCTGGGGCTCTACCCGGATCCGGGCCTGCGGCTCGACCCCGGGGTCAGCCCGGGGCTCTACCTGGATCCGGGCCTGCGGCTCGACCCCAAGCTCAGCCCGAGGCCCAATCCCAGGGGCGAGCGAGCCCTTCTCCCACCGAGCGCACGCTGCCGTTGGTCGGCGGGGACCTGCACACGGCCCACACGGTCATCCTGGATCTGGAGGACCAGCGAGAGGCCCTGGATCGGCCCGCCGCCGGCCCAGCCCAGCCCGCCGCCGGCCCAGCCCAGCCCGCCGCCGGCCCAGCCCAGCCCGCCGCCGGCCCAGCCCAGCCCGCCGCCGGCCCAGCCCAGCCCGCCGCCGATCCGGGCGGGCGTCGGCCGTCCATTGCGCTGGACACCAAGGAGATGCCCGCGGTGGCCGCCTCACCGGCCGCGCCCGACCCCGAGGCGCTGGACGGCAAGTCCGACGCGGACACGCCGTTGGTGCCCGTGAGCTTCCACGAGCTCCCCACGGGTCAGGTCCAAGAGGATGGCTCCGAGGCGCCGCCGCTGTCGGACGCGGAGACCGCGGAGTTGGAGGTGAGCGACCTGGTGAATGTGGCCGACGCCGAGGGCGGCACGGACCCGAGCGCCGGGCCTGCTCCAGGGGCGATCATTCACAACGAGACCACCCAGCTGCTGGAGGTGGACGACCTGGATCCTGACGGAGACTAGTGCCTTGTCCCATAGGAAACGATCCATGGTCGGCGAGAACAGGCGTCTGCTGGCTAGGCGTGGCGACGAAGGAATACCCGTCGTTATTTCGAGGAGTCGCAACAACGCCACCAGGCGTCTGGACCGGCGAATATGGGTTGTACCCCATGGGACAAGGCACTGTCGGCCCAGCTTGACCGAGCCGCGTTGACAGACTAGGACATATTGCCAACAGGAGACCAGCGCCCCATGTCCTATCCTCCCCGTGAATCCTCCCGTGATGCGCGTCCAACCCGTGAATCCTCCCGTGATGCGCGTCCAACCCGTGAATCCTCCCGTGATGCGCGTCCAACAACTTCGGGCTCTACCCGGGCGGTGGTCCTGGGGGCGGTGGTCCTCGGCGGGCTGCTGGTCCTCGGGGCGCGGCCGGCCTCGGCCGAGGAGGGACTGGTCAACGTGCACCTCTCCGTCGGGGCCGGGGTCCTGGCCAACGACGCTGCGGCCGATGGAATTCGAAGCCTGGGCCTCGACGTCAACCTCAAGGTGGACGTGCCGGTGCATCGTTGGGTGGCACCGCAGCTCGGCTACGGGTTCATCTACCTGCCGGGCGCCGGGTCTGCCGAGTCCGGCGTGCACCTGGTCATGTTCGGCGCCCGCGTGCGCGTGGTCAACGACGAGAAGGGCTACCTGGCCAACCTCTGGCCCCGGGCTCCCCGCGGCAACGCCTGGGGGAACCTGTGGGTGGAGGTCAACCTCGGCTACGCCCACGCGCCCACGGAGTCGGGGGTGTCGCACTGGTTCGCCTTGGAGCTGGGCGTCGGTTACGAGTTCTCCCTGGCCGGCCCGCTTCAGCTCGGTCCCTACCTCTCCTACCGACAGGTCTTCGTCAAAAAAGAGTTTCCGGCCTTTGTCTGCGTGGGCGTCTCCATCTCCTTCGGCTACCCGAAGAAGATCCCCAAGGTCGTGCGCGTCATCGATCGTCCCCGGCCCCAGCCGCGGCCCAACATCGTGGGCCGCCAAGGGGACCGGGACGGCGACTTCGTGGGCGACGGCATCGACAAGTGCCCGTCCACGCCGCCCCAGCAGAAGGTGGACGAGAACGGCTGTGAGTACATCCGGGGCAAGATGGTGTTTGACGGGCTGCGCTTCAAGCCGGGGACCACGACCTTGATCCCCGGCGCGAATTTCGCGATCCGGCGCATGGCCGAGATCATCAAGGCCCAGTCCGGCGTGAAGGTGGAGATCGGCGGCCACACCGATGAGCCTGGCAGCGTCGAGGACAACCTCAACCTCTCCCTGAGCCAGGCCCAGGTGGTGCGCGACAAGATGGTGGCGCTGGGCGTACCCACGGCGCGGCTCACCGTCCGAGGCTACGGCGTCAGCCTCCCCGTCAAGCGCTCCGAGACCCCCGCCGGCAAAAAGGCCAACCGCCGCATCGAGTTCCGCTTCACCATCGGCCAACCCAAGGCCGACTAGTCGAGGCCGAGTGGTTTCAGGAGAGTCGGCACACGAGGATCTGGTTCTCCGAGGTGGCCTCGAAGGGGCGGCCGTCGAAGTCGCCGAACTCTGACTCTGGGGTGAAGCCGTGGACGTCCAGCAGGAGGCGGAGCTCCTGGGGGAAGAACTGGCGGTGGGCGAGGGAGACCGTGCGGGACAGGGCAGGATCCTCGGGGCAGTCGTAGTAGAGCTTGACGTGGGCGATCTGGCGCTTGGCGTCGTAGGTGTGGTTGGTCGAGTAGACCATGGCTCGGCCGGTGACGGGGTGCTTGAACTTGGTGCGGGCCCAGCGTTTTTTGGGATCGCGCAGGAGCCAGCGCAGGTCGGGGTTCTGGACGTCGAAGACGAAGCGGCCGGTCCGGGGGTCCAGGACCCGGCGAATCTCGTCGAGGCAGGCCGCGATGTCCCTGGGGAGGTACAGGTGCATGAAGGCGTTGAAGGGGCACAGCACCAGGGCGAAGGGGCCGCGCAGGGGGAGGCGGCGCATGTCGCCGCGGACCAGGAGGCCGGGGCCTCGAAGGCGGCGTCCGGCCCAGGCGAACCGCTCGGCGCACCGGCCGACCATGGCCTGGCTCAGGTCGAGGCCGACGACGGCGTGGCCCTGGTTGCGTAGGGGGGTGGTGATCCGGCCCGTGCCGCAGCCCAGCTCGAGGATGGGGGCGGCGGCGTTCCGGCCGTGGTCCTCGAGGCGCCCGTGGCCGTGGTCCTCGAAGTGTTCCCGACAGTACTTCTTGTAGAAGCGGACGTCGGCCCGGCGGCGCTTGTACTCGTGATCGTAGAGGCGGGGATCGTCGTAGTGCTCCGCTGTCCCCCGTCGCAGCGCGGTGCGCAGGCTCAGGATTGGGGTCACCCTTCCCTGCCGCGCCGTCGGGGCCTTCGCCGTCGTCGCGTTCGTGGGCTTCTTCGCCGCTGGCCCGCGTCGGCGCCGCTTCGCCGGGTCGTCGCCTCGAGGGCCTCCCACTTGCCCAGGGTCGACGGATCCGCTTCGCCCGTGTGGCAAAAGAGCTTGTGCAGCACGAGGGCCTCATGGAAGTACGCCTGGGCCACCAATGCAGCGGGCCGCCGGCGCCGGCCCTTCTTGCGGTCGTCGGGCCGTAGCCGTCGCTGGGCCATGAGGATTTGCTGGGTGGAGTCCCGGTCCTTTCGGGAAGGGCCCCAGTTGGTCAGCACGGTGCGGAGCTCCTGCACCAGCTCGGCGGGTCCGTCCACTCCGGGGCCGAAGATCCGCTTGCTGTCGATGATCGTGTCGAAGTACAGCGCGCCGATGAGCACCGGGTTGGTGAGCGGGGCCTCGCCGGCCAGGGTGTCCAGCGCGGTCAGTCGGGCCTGGAGCAGCTCCCACCGCGCCGGGTCCGTTGCAACGCAGTCGAGCTCGGGCAGAAGCACCCTGCGCACGCCGGTCTCCTCGAGCAGCGTCATGGCCCGAGCCGCCGCGCCCTCCCGAAAGAGCCGGTAGATCTCCTCGAGCACCCGCGCCCGGGCGCAGGCCATGATGCGGTCCGCGTGGGTCGTCAGGGCTTCCAGGGTGCGCGCCTCGATGGTGAGCCCGAGCCGGGCGGCGAACTTGATGGCCCGCAGGATGCGCACCGGGTCCTCCAGAAAGCGGATGTCCGGCTCACCGATGGTGCGGATGGAGCGGCTGGCCAGGTCGTCCAGGCCGTCTACGAAGTCGATGACCTCGCCGCGCACGGGGTCGTAGAACAGGCCGTTGAGCGTGAAGTCCCGGCGCAGGGCGTCGTCCATCGCGGAGCCCCACACGTTGTCCCGGCGGATCAGCAGCGCGTCGTCGTCGGGCTCCTTGTCGTCGGGCTCCTTGTCGTCGGAGTCCCCGTCGCTGGGCTCTTTTTCTTCGGACTCCGTCGGCGGCTTCTGCCGGAAGGTGGCGGTCTCGATGATCTTGGGCCCGAAGAAGATGTGCACCAGTCGGAAGCGGCGGCCGATGATGCGCGAGTTCCGGAAGAGCCCTCGGATCTCGTTCGGGGTGGCCGAGGTGGCGACGTCGAAGTCCTTGGGCGTGCAACCGAGCAGCAGATCCCGCACGCAGCCGCCCACCAGGTACGCCTCGAAGCCGTGGCGCTTGAGTCGGCGTACCACCTTGACGGCGTCGGCGTCGATCTTCCGTGGCTCGATTTCGATTGAGAGTGTTGACATCTGGACTCAGGTCGCGCCCGAAGCGTCGACCCCGCTTGGTTATGACGAAAGAGGGAGCCGTTGTCTATTGCTTGGTGTCGAGGAAGTCGGAAAAGCCCACCTGGGCGGCGGACCGAAGCGGCCGGCGCCGGGTGCGCGCGCGCTCCTGCCGCGAAGGGGTTGGGGTTGCACCGTCGGCGGGCCACAGCCCGCAGGACTGTCGTCCCAGGGCGGGATCGGCGCAGCGGCACAGAGAGAATTTTGTTCGTCGCTCGGCGGCAAGGTTCGCAAGGAGCCGATAGACCGACCGGCGTCGGTCCAGGTTGGCGCAGGTCTGGTCCAGCCGGCGGTCCAGCTCGCGCTGGACGTACGCCCCGAAGATGAGCTGCGTGGACACCGGAGACCGCGCCTCGAGCCGCGCGTGCACGGCGGGGGTGAGCCGCATGAACTCCGCGGTCAGGCGCCCGACCCCCACGTCGGCGAGACCGCGAACCAGGGGACCCAGGTGGGCCCGGTCATCGTTGACATAGGGGATGAGCGGTTTGACCGAGACGGTCACGGGTACCCGCCGCAGCCGTAGCTGCTGCACGTTCCACAGCCGCCTGTTCACCAGGGCCGTGCCCGGCTCCCAGATCTTCAGCTCGGCGTCCGACAGGGTGGGCAGCGGCAGGGTCACCCGCGCCAGGGAGGCGTGCTCGGCGAGGGTGTCCAGGATCCGCTCGGGCATGAGGCGTCTGGTCTGGAGCGACACGCCGATGGACGCCTCCAACAGCAGCCGCAGGCACTGGTCCAGCACCTCCTCGGCCTCGGCGAATCCCGGGAGGGGCTCGGTGGTGTGGCCCACGGTAACGAAGGGCGGCCGGTCATCGCCGAGCGAACGCACCCACGTCTGGATCTGGTCGGGAAGGCGCCGGTTGAGGCCCAGCCCGTCCGGGGAGTTGAACGCGTTCCGGGTGGGCGCCCGGGAGCGCGCATAGTCATCGAAGCTGGCCTGGGGCGCCGTCTCCTCGGGCCTGCCCTGGGGGCACGCCAGACAGCCGCAGCCACAGTCCCGCAGGAGGTCCAATTCCCAGACCGGGCTGCAACGCCCATCGAGGGGCCGCAGGCCTTCGGGGGCGCCGTCTGACTCCGACCTCGCCATACAATCGAGCCTAGCAGGGACTGAACAGGTGTCAAGGGCATTCCCAGGGGAGCCGGGCCCCGGGGTCAATCCCGGGCGGAGCGCGGATCCGGATCTCCGAGACCCGATCCGTGGGTCGCCCGGGCCTCGGATCCGCAACGTGGGATCATCGGATCCCCATGGGGCGTTGCGCCGTTGACATTGCCCAGTCCGTGTGATTCAAGTGACCCAGTCATTGTATCTTCCCGCCGGTATTCCGGGCTGATTGCGGCCCTGACCGCCTGGTCGCCAGACGGGGTCCGGCCGGGACAACACGTATCGAAGGAGAAACCGGATGAGCGCGAAGATCCTGTCAGGAAAAGATATCGCCAAGCAGATTCGAGCCGAGCTCACAGAAGAAATCGCCGGGCTGAAGGCCAACCACGACGTAGTGCCTGGCCTGGCCACGGTGCTGGTGGGCGAGAACCCTGCTTCCGTGTCCTACGTCACGAGCAAGAACCGCACGTCCAAAAAGCTGGGCATGCACTCCGAGCAGATCAACATGGACGCGGACTCCCCCGAGGACGAGGTGCTCAAGCTCATCGACCGGCTGAACAACGATCCCAAGATCGATGGGATCCTGGTGCAGCTGCCCCTGCCCAAGCACGTGGACGAGTCCAAGGTGCTCACCGCCATCGATCCGGCCAAGGACGTCGACGGGTTCCATCCGGTGAACGTCGGCAAGATGGTCGTGGGTGAGGCCGACTTTTTGCCTTGCACGCCGGCGGGTATTCAGCAGATCCTCATCCGCTCGGGCATCGAGACGTCTGGCGCTGAGGTCTGCGTGGTCGGGCGGTCCAACATCGTGGGCAAGCCCATCGCCAACATCCTGCTCCAAAAGGCAGACGGCGCCAACGCCACGGTGACCCTGGTGCACACCCGCACCAAGGACGTGCCCGAGCACTGCAAGCGCGCCGACATCCTCATCGTGGCCGCCGGTGTGCCCAAGTACGTCAAGGGCGACTGGATCAAGCCCGGCGCCGTGGTCATCGACGTGGGCGTGAATCGGATTGGCACCACCGAAAGCGGCAAGGCCAAGCTGGCCGGCGACGTGGACTACGCCGAGGCCGTCGAGGTGGCGTCGGCCATCACGCCGGTGCCCGGCGGCGTGGGCCCCATGACCATCACCATGCTGATGGTCAACACGGTCAAGGCTGCCAAGCTTCATCACGGCATTGACTAGCCGCTTTCCAAAGGCCATAGGGCATTGACGCGATGCCCGACGTACCGCACGAACACCCTGGTCACGACGAGCCCCGGCGCTCGTTTGGCGCACCCATGCCATCGGAACACAGGGGAGAACCATGACGAAGCTGATTGCGATGGCCGGCAAGGGGGGCACGGGCAAGACCACCTTCGCGGCGATGCTCATCCGGGGCCTGATCGAAAGAGGCCAGGACCCCGTGCTGGCCGTGGACGCCGACCCCAACGCCACCCTCTGCGAGGCCCTCGGCCTCGAGATGCCGCGGACCATCGGCATGGTCAGGGAGGAGTTCGGCAAGGCCGCGAGCTCGCTCCCGGCGGGCATGACCAAGGGGCAGCTCTTCGAATACAAGCTCAACGAGATCATCGTGGAGGAGCAGGGCCTGGATCTGCTCGTCATGGGCCGCCCCGAGGGCGCCGGCTGCTACTGCTACGTCAACAACCTTCTGCGGGGTGCGGTGGAGACCCTGTCGGAGAATTACAAGTTCGTGGTGGTGGACAACGAGGCCGGTTTGGAGCACCTGAGCCGGCGCACGGCGGCCCGGGTGGATCTCCTCGTGGTCATGTCGGATCACTCTGTTCGGGGTATCCGTTCAGCGCATCGCGTCATCGAACTTGCGGACGAAATGGGTCTGGAAGTTTGTCAGAAAGTGGTTTTGGTGAACCAGATCGTTGGTGAGGGCTCGTTAACGGAGCCTGAAAAAGTGGTCGACGCGGCAGTCCTGGCTGAGGCCAAGAAGCTAGACATTGATATATTTGCTGCAATTTCAAGGGATTCGGAAATCACCGCCGCCGACCTGGCCCAGGAGTCACTCATGAGCCTCGAAGGTTCCTCACCCGCCGCCGCAGCTGCAAAAAAGGTGTTGGATTTCCTAAATACTGCAACTTGATAGGTTTGAGAGGATTAGCCGAACAGGGTCAAAACATACGAAAAAAAACATCGTATGCGGTGGAAAAACAGGTACGTTTGGGCTTTTCTAAAATGTATTTTTTTGCAAATGTGTCGACATCGAAAAACGCTAATCGCACCCATGCAGGAGACGAATCATGTCCTCTGATCTGATCAAGAAAAAATCCCACACCGGCGCTGAAGTGGAGGTCATCGGCCCCACCTACGAGCCTGGTCTCCCCGAGGACAAGGGTGACTGGCGGACCAGCATCGGGGACCGCGAGCAGATGCTCAAGTACCTCGAGACCGGCGAGCGCTACTGGTATGCCGAAGAAGGCTACGGCAGCGAAAAGCGCAAGACGCCCGCCTAGGAACAACCGATTCGCGCTGGAGCCGGCTCCCCGGGGGTCCGACCCAAGCCACAAACACTAGGAGATCTTAGATGTCCACCCAGATTCCTACAGTTACGTACTCGGGTAAAATCAGAGAGATCACGCTGGGGAAAGACGACGGCGCGGTGACCGTGGGCGGCGCGAGCGCCTACTCTTTCCATGATTTCGAGGGGGAGAGTCCGCGCAAGCCGGTCATCGCCTTCGAGGTACCCGACGTGGAGCCGGAGAACTGGCCAGCGGCGCTCAAGGCGCAGTACGAGGACGTGTGGGGCGACCCGGCGGCCTGGGCCAAAAAGTGCGTGGAGAAGTTTGGTGCGGATCTGATCCATATCGAGTTCTGCGGCACGGATCCCAACGGCGCCAACAAGGGCGTGGATCACGCCACCGCCGTTGCCAAGGCCGTGGCGGACGCGGTGAAGGTCCCCATCGTGGCCTGGGGAACCGCCAACGTGGAGAAGGACACCGAGGTGCTGCGAGGGGTGTCCGAGGCCCTGCGCGGGCGCCGGGCAGGCATCGGCCCGCTGCAGGACACCAACTACAAGCAGATCGGCGCGTCGGTCATCAGCGATGGCCACGTGGCCATCAACTCGTCGCCCATCGACATCAACCTCGCCAAGCAGCTCAACATCCTCACCGAGAACCTGGGTGTTCCGGTGGATGCTGTGCTCATCGATCCCACCACGGGTGGGCTTGGGTACGGCCTCGAGTACAGCTATACGGTCATGGAACGCTGCCGGCAGGCGGCGTTGACCCAGCAGGACGCGAAGCTGCAGTACCCGCTGTACTGCAACCTCGGCAAGGAGGTCTGGAAGGTCAAGGAGGCCGCCCTCACCGCCGAGGAAATGCCCACCATGGGCGATGCGGAGCAGCGCGGCATCGTGATGGAGGCGGTCACCGCCACGTCGCTGCTGCTGGCCGGCGCCGACGTGCTCGTGATGCGCCATCCCGAGGCGGTGAAGCTCGTCCGCGAGATGATCGACGCCCTGCCCGCCAAATAGCTACCCTGAACGGAGGCATCTAGATGCTTACTGGTCTGGTCAAGGTCAACCCTGAGATTTGCGTCGCCTGCAGCCGCTGCGTGCAGGCTTGCGCCCTCGAGCACTCCAAGAGCAAATCTCTTTTCGAGGCCATCCACGAGGTCCCGCCGCCCCGTCCGCGCGTGAGGCTCCATGAGGTGGACGGGGCCTGCGTGCCCACGGAGTGCCGCCACTGCGAGGCAGCGGTCTGCGTCCTGGTGTGCCCCACGGGCGCCATGCAGAAGTTGGGTCAAGGCGGGCCGGTGGTCGTCGACGACGATCTGTGCATCGGCTGTCGCTCTTGCGTGCTCACCTGTCCCTACGGTGTGCCGGAGGCGCACCTCCACGGGGAGCAGATTACCAAGTGTGATCAGTGCGTGCATCGGCTCCGGGAGGACCGGATCCCGGCCTGCGTCGAGGCGTGCCCCACCGGCGCCCTCGAGTTTCAGCTGGCCGCTGACACGGAGGCACCCAAGCAGTTCCGCCCCTGGCGCAACCTGTAACGAACGCTGGCACGTGGCGCGCGGCCGGACGACCTCTTCCGCCGCGCGTCGAGGATGGAAAAGAGGCTGGGATCGAAGGAAGCAAAGGGTACACCGATGCAACGAACCGTGGACAAGATCGTGGACCGATACGGCGGCGAGGAATCCGAGCTGCTGGCGGTTCTGATGGACATCCAGGCCGAGTACAACTACCTGCCGCGGCCGGCGCTTGAGCGCGTGTCAGTCAGGCTGGGCGTGTCGCGCAGCCGCATCAACTATATGGCGACCTTCTTCTCCGCCTTCTCCTTGAAGGAGCGGGGCAAGCACATCTGCACCGTATGCATGGGCACCGCCTGCCACGTGCGCGGCGCGCCGATGCTGGTGGAGGAATTCGAGCGCGTTCTCGACGTCAAGGCTGGCGGCACCACCGAGGACATGCAGTTCACCGTGGAGACCGTCAACTGCGTGGGCGCCTGCGCCCTCGGGCCACTGGTCATCGTCGACGGCGAGTATCACGGCAACATGAAGTCCGCGCAGATCTCGCGCCTCGTCAAGAAGGTTCGTAAGGCCGACGCCAAGGAGGGTGCCGCATGACCTGCTCCGCTGCATATTCGGCAATCGATCTGTCTCAGCTCAAGCTGTTGAACTCCCCGGGCGACCTCGAGGAGTACCGGGCCAAGGTGCAAGGCGAGAAGAAGCCCGACCGCAAGATCGTCTCGGTCTGCACCGGCACCGGTTGCAAGGCCTACAAGTGCGATGACCTTGCCGGCGCCCTCAGGGACGAGGTCTGCAAGGCCGGCCTCGACGACAAGGTCGAGATCGTCTCCACGGGCTGCCACGGCTTCTGCGAGCGCGGCGCGCTCATGGTCATCTACCCCGAGGAGACCTTCTACCAGAAGGTCAAGCCGGAGATGGCCGCTGACATCGTGGCCAAGACCCTCGCCAAGGGCGAGATCATCGAGGAGCTGCTCTACGTCGATCCGGTGACGGGCAAGACGTGCGAAAAAGAGAGCGACATCCCGTTTTACAAAAACCAGATGCAGGTGCTGATGCACGACGGGCGGATGGTCGATCCCCGCAGGATCGACGACTACGTCGTCCGCGACGGCTACTCTGCCCTTTCCAAGGTGCTCGGCGGGATGAAGGGCGACGAGATCATCGACCTGGTCACCGCCAGCGGGTTGCGGGGCCGAGGCGGCGGCGGGTTCCCCGCCGGTGTGAAGTGGCGTACCTGCAAGGACGCCCCGGGCGAGCCGCGCTATGTCATCTGTAACGCCGACGAGGGCGACCCCGGCGCGTACATGGACCGCTCCCTACTGGAAGGCAACCCGCACTTGATCATCGAGGGCATGGTCATCGGCGCCTTCGCCATCGGCTCGAGCCAGGGCTATGTCTACGTGCGAAACGAGTACCCTCTGGCGGTGAGTAACCTCATGACCGCCTTGGATCAGGCGCGGGCCATGGGCCTGCTCGGTGACGACATCCTGGGCTCGGGCTTCTCATTCGACATCAAGGTCGTCCGGGGCGGAGGCGCCTTCGTGTGCGGCGAGTCCACGGCGCTCATGGCTTCGCTAGAGGGGTTCGTGGGCGAGCCCCGGGCCAAGCACATCCACACGGTGGAGCAGGGCCTGTACGACAAGCCCTCCAACCTCAACAACGTCGAGACCTGGGCCAACATCCCCCACATCATTAATAAGGGCGTCGACTGGTTCACCGGAATCGGCACCGGCGACGTTTCGGAGAACCCCTGGGGCGGGTCCAAGGGCACCAAGATCTTCTCCCTGGTGGGCAAGGTCAACAACACCGGCCTGGTGGAGGTGCCCATGGGCGCGACCCTGCGCCAGATCATCTATGACATCGGCGGGGGCGTTCGCGACGGCAAGAAGTTCAAGGGCGTGCAGACCGGGGGACCCTCGGGAGGCTGTCTGCCCGAGGAGTATCTGGACCGCCCGGTGGACTTCGACGAGCTGACCAAGGCCGGGTCCATGATGGGCTCGGGCGGCATGATCGTCATGGACGAGGACACCTGCATGGTGGACTTCGCCCGGTATTTTTTGAACTTCCTTCGCGGCGAGTCCTGCGGCAAGTGCACCACCTGCCGAGAAGGACTCAAGCGCATGTGGGAGCTCACCAACGACATCTGTGAGGGCCGTGGCACTCTCGCTCACCTCGACAAGCTCGAGACCCTGGCCGAGGTGGTCAAGGACGGGTCCCTCTGCGCCCTCGGGCAGACGGCGCCCAACCCCGTCTTGTCGACGCTGCGGTACTACCGCGACGAGTACCTGGGGCACATCGAGCGGGGCGAGTGCGTCGGTCACGTGTGCAAGCCGCTCATCTCCTTTCACATCAACGCCGAGTGCAACGGCTGCAACCTCTGTCAGCTGAACTGCCCCTACGACGCCATCAGCGGTGAGAAGAAGAAGGGCGACACGTACAAGATCGACCAGACGAAATGTACCAAGTGCAGGATTTGCTACCAGTCCTGCAAGTTCGACGCGATCGACATCCGGACGGGGACCCAGGGCTAGGGCCACTGTTGTCGATTCCATAGACAGGGAGCACCAGCAGATGATTGAGATCGTCATCGACGGAAAGAAAATCCAGGCGGAGCAGGGCGCAAGCCTGCTGCAGACCGCCTTGGACCACGGGATCCAGATCCCACACCTGTGCTACCACCCGGCCGTGCAACCCTACGGGGCCTGCCGGCTGTGCCTGGTGGAGGTCACCACCGAGTCCCACGGCAGAAAAAGGACCAAGCTGACCACCTCCTGCAACTACCCGGTGCTGCCCGGGATCGAGGTGGTCACCGACTCCGAGAAGATCCGTGCGAACCGCAAGGGGGTGATTGAGCTGCTTTTGGCCCGGGCGCCCAAGGCCGAGCGCATCCGGAAGCTCGCCGCCAAGTATGGCGTCAAGGACCAGGTTTACCCGGTGACCGGTGAGGAGTGCATCCTGTGCGGCCTGTGCATTCAGGTCTGCAAGGACGTCATGGGCGTCGAGGCCCTTGGGTTCATCGGCCGCGGCGACAAAAAGGACGTCGGCACGCCCTTCGAGGACCTGTCGAGGGAGTGCATCGGCTGTGCCTCGTGCGCGTCGGTCTGTCCCACCCAGTGCATCGAGGTCATCGACAAAGGGGACACGCGGGAGCTGCCCCGTTGGCGGGCCGTTCACAAGCTTGTGCGCTGCCGCATCTGTGGAAAACCCGTGGCCACTGAGAAGCACCTGGCACATTTGAAGCGGACCCTCAATATGGATGAGGATCTGCAGTCGGTCTGCCCGTCCTGCCGGCGGGAGTTCTACGCACGTCAGGCAGCGGTGGAAGGACATATGTAACTTGACGCCCGGCGACTGCGGGGTGCCTTGATGGCACCCGGAACGGGCGATTGTGGAGCAAGGAGCCCCATATGAGTGAGAAAATGAAGAGTGGCGACGCTGTTACCCAACTGCTCATCGACCAGGCGTGCGACGAAGGTGTCGAGATCTCCTGGGATCGGCTGGACAAGCAGAGTCCGCAGTGTGGATTTGGAACCATGGGAGTGTGCTGCCGGATCTGCTCCATGGGGCCCTGTCAGACCGACCCCTACGGCAACGGACCCCAGGCCGGGGTGTGCGGCGCGAACGAAGACACCATCGCAGCCCGGAATTTTATCCGCATGGTCGCTGGCGGCGCCGCCGCGCACTCGGACCACGGGCGGGCCGTCGCCGAGACCTTCATCGAGGTGGCCAAGGGCAACGCCCCCGGATACTCGATCAAGGACGAGCAGAAGATGCTCGCCTTGGCGATGGATTTCGGTATCGAGATCGGCGATCGGCCCATCAACGAGATCGCCATCGAGCTCGGCGAGAAAGCCATGGCTCAGTGGGGACAGCAGGAGGGTGAGCTCGTCATGTGCCAGCGCGCCCCGCTCAAGCGCCAGGCCATCTGGCGTGAGACGGGCATCATGCCGCGCGGGATCGATCGCGAGATCGTGGAGATCATGCACCGCACCCACATGGGTGTGGACCATGACCATGAGCACCTGATCGACCACGGCAGCCGCGCCTCACTGGGCGACGGCTGGGGTGGCTCCATGCTGGCCACCGAGCTCCAGGACATCCTGTTCGGCACCCCCGTTCCGGTGATCAGCAAGGTCAACCTGGGCTTCCTGGAGGAGGACGCGGTGAACCTCGTCGTCCATGGGCACGAGCCGCTGCTTTCCGAGATGATCGTGGCCGTGTCCATGAGTGACGAGATGAAGCAGTACGCCGCCTCCAAGGGCGCCACCGGCGGCATCAACCTGGGCGGCATCTGCTGCACAGCCAACGAAATCTTGATGCGGCACGGCATCCCCATCGCTGGTGACTTCCTGCAGCAGGAGGTCGCCATCGTGACCGGCCTGGTGGAGGCGATGGTGGTGGACGTGCAGTGCATCATGCCGTCGCTGCCCGGGGTGGCCGAGCACTACCACACCAAGATTCTCACGACGAGCCGCATCGCCAAGATGCCCGGCGCCGAGCACATCGAGTTCCACGAGGACCGGGCGCTGGAGTCGGCCAAGGAGATCGTCAAGACCGCCTGCGACAACTTCCAGAACCGGCGGAAGGGCGTCAAGAAGACGATCTTCGAGTCGATCGACCTGGTGGGCGGTTTCTCCCACGAGACGATCAACTACCTGCTGGGCGGCTCTTTCCGGGCCTCCTACCGGCCGCTGAACGACAACATCATCAATGGCAAGATCCGCGGCATCGGCGGCGTGGTGGGCTGCAACAACGCCAAGGTGCCGCATGACCACTATCACATCGAGATGGTCAAGGAGCTGGTCAAAAACGATGTGATCGTGCTCCAGACCGGGTGCAGCGCCATTGCCTGCGCCAAGGTCGGGCTGATGGATCCGGTGAAGGGTCTGGAGTTCGCCGGTCCCGGCCTGCGCGAGGTCTGCGAGACCGTGGGCATCCCGCCGGTGCTCCACATGGGCTCCTGCGTGGACAACTCCCGCATCCTCATGGCCGCCGCAGCGGTGGTCAAGGAGGGCGGCCTGGGAGACGACATCTCCGACCTGCCCGCCGCCGGCGCCGCGCCGGAGTGGATGAGCGAGAAGGCCATCTCCATTGGCCAGTACTTCGTCGCCTCGGGCGTCTACACCGTGTTCGGAGTGTCCTTCCCGACCCTGGGCGCCAAGAAGCTCACCGAGTACCTCTTCGACGGCATCGCCAAGAAGATCGGCGGAAAGTGGGACTTCGAGCCAGACCCGGTCAAGGCCGCCCAACGCATGATTGCCCATATCGACGAGAAACGAAAAGCGCTCGGTATCGACAAGAAGAAGGAGCGTGTCCTGATGGACATGGCCATGCGTCGTGGGGAGGTTGAAGTCTAGGCCTCGGTCTACTGGCTGCGAAGCGAACGTACAAGTGAGGAGAAGCAATGTCTAAGATCATCGCATCCGCTGGAATTCGTGGCGCCCACAAGATCGTGGACCGTGCCCGAAAAAAATACACCGAGATGATGGATCAGCACGGTGGCAAGACCGAGGTGGGATTCCCCAACACCGGCTACTACCTGCCGTGCATCTACGGCATGCTCGGTCACAAGGTCGAGCGCTTGGAGGACATGGCCCCGGTCTTCGACCGTTGCCGGACTCTCCTGCCGCCCCTGGTGAGACAAGAGGTGCACCTACCCTATCTCGGCCCTGCCCTGGACGCGGGCATGGCGGCCATGTTCGCCCAGGAGATGGAGGAGTGCATCCGGTACCTCGAGCATCCGGAGTTCTACATTCAGGGCGAGGATGTCACCAGCGACAACATCTGGCTCGGCGCGGCCGACGACGTGATCCTGCGGAAACGCGGGGTGGAGTTCGTCGACGGCACGGCCCCGGGCTTTGCCGCCATCCTGGGTGCGGCGCCCACCAAGGAGATCGCCGCCCAGATCGCCCTGGAGCTCCAGCAGAAGAACCTCTACGTCTTCATGGCTGGCGAGCACAACGGCGTGCGGTTCTCCGAGCAGCTCGTGGAGGCGGGCGTGGAGATCGGCTGGGGCACCCGGCTGGTCTCCTTCGGCCCGGACGTCTCTGCGGCGGTGTTCGCCGCGGGGTTCGCCACCCGCGCCGCCATGTCCTTCGGCGGGCTGGAGCCCGGCGACTACCGCAAGATCCTCATCTACAACAAGGACCGGGTCTTTGCCTTTGCCATGACCATGGGCCACGTTACCGACGAGTGGTACTCCAACGGCCTCATGTGCGTGAACTACGGGTTCCCGGTCATCGCCGACACGCCCATCCCGGAGATCCATCCCACGGGCGTGTGCACCTACGAGCACGTCATCGCCGACGTGCCCCACGACGAGATCGTGCAGCGCTCCGTGGAGATCCGCGGCCTCAAGGTCACCGTCTCCAAGGTGGACGTGCCCGTGGCCTACGGCGCCGCCTTCGAGGGCGAGCGCGTGCGCGGACCGGACATCTACTTCGAGGGCGGCGGCGGTCGGGGCGGCACCTTCGCAGTGGAGTGGACCACCACGGCCGAGATGGATGACATCGAGGACCACGACATCAAGCTCATCGGCCCCGACCTCGACGAGCTCGGCGAAAACTCCAAGTGCTCCCTTGCCGTCAAGGTAGAGGTGGCGGGACGCGAGTTCCAGGAGGACTTCGAGCCCATCCTGGAGCGACAGATCCACCACCTGGTGAACTTCGCCCAGGGCTGCATGCACATCGGCCAGCGCGACATTGCTTGGTTCCGGATCTCGAAGAGCGCATTTGAAAAGGGCTTCCGGTTCAAGCACATCGGCGAGATCATCTGGGCCAAGTACCACAGCGAGTTCGGCGCCATCTTCGACAAGGTGGCGGTGACCATCTACACCAAGGAAGACGACGCCAAGAAGATCCTCGACGCTGCCCGCGCGTCCTATGCCACGCGCGACGCCAGGGTAGAGGGCATGACCGACGAGGACGAGTCGATCTACTACAGCTGCACCCTGTGCCAGTCCTTCGCCCCGAGCCACGTTTGCGTGGTGACACCGGAGCGGACGGGTCTCTGCGGCGCTTACTCCTGGTTGGACTGCAAGGCCTCGTATGAGATCACCCCCACGGGGCCCAACCAGCCCATCGAGAAGGGGCGCGTGATCGATGAGATCAAAGGCCAGTGGGAGGGCGTCAACGACTTCGTGAAACAGGCTTCCCGCGGCACGGTGGAGCGTTACAACGCCTATTCCATCATGGAGGAGCCCATGACCTCCTGCGGCTGCTTCGAGGCCATCAGCGCCATCTTGCCCATGTGCAACGGCGTAATGACCGTGGACCGCGACTACAGCGGCATGACCCCCTCGGGCATGAAGTTCACCACCCTGGCCGGCAGCGTGGGCGGCGGCGCGGTGACCCCGGGCTTCGTGGGCCACTCCAAGCTGTACCTGGCGTCGGCCAAGTTCATCAAGGCCGAGGGTGGCATTGGGCGGCTGTGCTGGCTGCCCAAGGCGCTCAAGGAGTTCCTCCGGGAGAGGATTACTGCCCAGGCCATCAAGCAGGGCCTGCCGGAGAACTTCGTCGACCTCGTCGCCGACGAGTCCGTGTCCACCGACGAAATGGAGATCTTGGAGTGGCTGACCGAAAAGGGTCACCCGGCGATTGCCATGGACTCGATGCTGGGGTAGATCAACCAAGTACCGCTTCCAGACGTAGTTTTTTTGTAGGAACCCGATAGGCCATCTGGTCTGCAGAGACCATCGACTAGGAGAACGGCTCATGGGATTGACCGGAATCCAGATTTTCAAATTGCTGCCGAAGACGAACTGTAAGGAGTGTGGCGTCCCCACGTGCCTGGCGTTCGCCATGAACCTCGCCGGAGGCAAGGCCGAGCTGAGCGCGTGCCCTTACGTGAGTGAGGAGGCCAAGGCCGCCCTGTCCGAGGCATCCGCGCCGCCGATCCGCCCGGTGCAGATCGGGGTTGGCTCCGACGCGTTCAAGACCGGTGGTGAGCTCGTGCTTTTCCGTCACGAGAAGACCTTCTTCAATCCCACGGGATTTGCGCTGAGAATCAGCGACAACGACTCGGCCGAGGAGGTCGACCGGAAGCTGAAGATCTTCGTCGACAACATGTACGATCGCGTGGGCCTCATCCTCAAGGCTGACCTCTTCGCTCTCAAGGCCGAGTCGGGCAGCGCCGACACCTACGGAGCTCTGGTCAAGAAGGTGCGTGCCGCGTCGGATGCTGGGCTGATTCTGTGGTCGGACGACCCCGACATGATCAAGGCCGGGCTGGCCGAGCGCGGCGACTCCAAGGTGCTCATCTACGGAGCCAACAAGGGCAACCTCGACGCCATGATCGCGCTGGCCAAGGAGCACGCGGCGGGGCTGGTTGTGATGGGCAACGGCCTGGACGAGATCAAAGACCTCTCCGAGCTGGCCGCCAAGGCCGAGTGCAAGGATGTCGTCTTTGACACCGGCGCCCGCACGGCCGGTGACCAGCTGCGCGACCAGACCGCCATCCGGCGCTTGGCCCTGACGGCCAAGGACCGCACCTTCGGCTTCCCGACCATCGTCCCGGTGTGCGACATGGCCGAGACCCCCGCCAAGGAGGCGGTCATCGCTGCCGCTGGCATCGCCAAGTACGCCGGGATCGTGATCCTGTCGGACTTCCGGGGTGAGTACCTCTTCCCTCTGCTCCTCGAGCGGCTGAACATCTACACCGACCCGCAGCGTCCCATGAAGACCGACGAGGGGTTCTACGCCCTCAACGGCGCCACGGCGGACAGCCCGGTCGTCGTGACGTCGAACTTCTCGCTCACCTACTTCATCGTGAGCGGCGAGATCGAGAACAGTCGGTTCCCCTGTTGGCTCTTTGTCAAGGACACCGATGGCCTGTCGGTCCTCACCGCCTGGGCCGCCGGCAAGTTCGTGGGTGACGCCATCGGCGAGGCCATGAAGAAGCAGGGCTGCAACGACAAGGTGAAAAACAAGAAGATCGTCATCCCCGGCCTTGCGGCCATCATCAGCGGCGACCTCGAGGAGGAGCTGGGATCCGACTGGGAGGTGATGATCGGTCCGCGCGAGGCCAGCTTCATCCCGGCCTATCTGAAGCAGAATTTCGCCTAGTCGTGTAGACCGGGCGGTAGGCATCGAAAGCACTTCATGTCCTGGCGTGCGTGGGATGTGCGCACAAAGAGGAGAGCTCAATGTCCTTCAAGGTAATCGCTGAGAACATCAACGTGATGTCCAAGTCCATCGGCCCGGCCATGAAGAACCGGGAAGCCAAGCCCATTCAGGAGCTGGCAGCGAAGCTCACCGAGGCAGGGTCGGACTACCTCGACGTCAATCTGGGGCCGGCTCGCAAGAAAGGCGACGAGCTCATGGAGTGGGTCGTCGGCGTGGTCCAGGAGGTTTCGGACCTGCCGCTGTATCTGGACACCATGAACGTCGACGCCATGGAGGCGGGACTCAAGGCCTACAAGGACAAGGGCGGCAAGGCGGTCATCAACTCCATCATGGCGCGCCCCGACCGCATGGAGAAGCTCATTCCCTTTACCCAGAAGTACAACGCCGGCATGGTGGCGCTTTTGTGGGGACCCGAGGGCATTCCGCGAGACGAGAACGAGCGCGGCATCCTCGCCGCCGAGATCGTCTATCCTGCCCAGGAGGCGGGGGTGGCCGGCGAGGACATCTGGGTGGATCCCATTGTGGTGCCGGTCAGCTCCCAGCAGATCGAGGCCCAGGGCTGCACCAACTTCATGGTCATGATGCCGGACATTTTTCCCGAGTGCATGTCCACCTGCGGCCTGTCCAACATCTCCAATGGCTGCCCGGAGAAGCTCCGCCCGCTGGTGAACCAGACCTACTTCGCCATGCTGCTCAAGGGAGGCCTCAAGGGCGCAATCGTGGATCCCCTGGACAAGGGGCTCATGGACATCGCCCGCGGCAAGCGGGAAGACATCCAGAGCATCGTGGGCCAGGTCATAGACGGCGACACGCCCGACCTGGCAGGGCTGTCTAAAGAGGAGGTAGACTACGTGAAGACCACGCAGGTGCTCCTCGGGCAGAAGCTCTACTCCGACTCCTGGCTCGACCTGTAGCCCGCCCCCCCTGTCTCCCATCGTGACGTGCTGACTGCTGAGCCCATGATAGGGCGCTCCGGCTGCGGGGCTCCGCGAGCGGTGTTTTGCCCCGGGTGTTTTATTTCCGCGTTGCTCTGGTGGCATTTGTGTTTAGGTTGTGGCCACGACAATGGAGGAGGTTGGTCATGAAGATTGCGATCAGTGGCAAGGGCGGGGTGGGCAAGACTACCGTGGCGGCGTTGCTGGCTCGGCTCTTGGCGGCCGAGGGGGATCGCGTCATCGCCGTGGACGCTGATCCGGCGCCCTGCCTGGCCTCGGCCCTGGGCATCGACGGCGCAGACGACATCGCGCCCGTCACCGAGCTCAAGGATCTGATCGAGGAGCGCACGGGGGCCAAGCCGGGCTCCATGGGCTCCTTTTTCAAGCTGAACCCCACGGTGGACGACCTGCCGGACAAGCTCTCGGTGGAGAAGGACGGCGTGCACCTTTTGCTCATGGGCACCGTGGATCACGGCGGGTCGGGCTGCATCTGCCCGGAGAGCGTGATGCTCAAGGCCCTGGTGACCCACCTGATGCTCGGGCAGAAGGACCACCTCATCATGGACATGGAGGCCGGCGTGGAGCACCTCGGTCGCGCCACGGCCACGGCCGTGGACCTGATGATCGTGGTGGTGGAGCCCGGCGCGCGCTCCATCAAGACCGCCAAGCGGGTCGGTGAGCTGGCCGCCGAGATCGGCATCAAGAGGATCGCTGCGGTGGTCAACAAGGTGCGGGACGACGCCGACACCGACGCCGTGGCCAAGGCCCTCGAGCCCATGCCGCTGCTCGGCGCGCTGCCCTACGACCGCCTCGCCATCGACGCCGACCTGTCCGGAGCGCCTCCCTATCCGACCCTCGACGACATCCCCCAAGGGGCCCGGCAACTGCTCGCGGCCCTTCGGAGTCAGATGCAGTAGTACAGCCGCACATTCGCACTGGCGCTTCTCACGGGTGTGCCCTTTTGCTATGCTGCGGGCGGCGGTGCGCTACCGCACCAACGATGGATGAACCATGAGACGTCTCCCCACGGTTTTCTGGCTCGCAGCCGCGACGATCCTGGTCCTGGCCACACCGGCCGAGGCGCGCGCGCCCCGCTACGCGGTGGTGAACGCCGGTCCTGCGGACTATGACACTGCCCAGCAGCTGCTTCGGCTCTACGGGCTGCTGACGCCCAAGACGCAGCCCGCACCCCTGCCACCCCGTCGCCGGGCTGCCCGATCGGCCGGCCCCCGGGCAGAGCCGCGCAAGGCCCCGGCTCCGCGTAGGGCCGCGCGCAAGGCCCCGCGTGCGATCAGACCTGCGTCCAAGGCCGGCCGGGCCGGGCTGTCGACGCCAATTCGGGGCCGGGCGTTGCGCCGGGCCCTGGCGGGCCTGCCCCATGACGAAGCTCGCGCCGTGGCCGCCATGGCCCTGGCTCGCGGGAAGCGGCTCTACTCCACCCTCAAGCGCGCCCGGGCGGCGGAGGCCTTTTCCCAGGCCATCGCCACCTATGACAGCCACGTGGTCTGGAGCAAGGCTCGCCCTGCCCTGGTGGAGGCCTGCACCTACCTCCTTTTGTGCCACCACGCCCTCGGACAGAAGGCCGCGGCCCAGAACCTCGCCGCGCGGCTGCGGGAGCTCACCGGCAACAAGGCTCCGAGCGGCGTGCCCGCCGGCATCTGGGCCGCCTACCCCCTCGCGCCGCTGCCCCTCACGCCCCGACGGACCATCCAGGTGAAGGCGCCAGCCAAGGCGCGGGTTCTCCTGGACGATCGTCCCGCCGGGCGCGGTCCGCAGACCCTGTCGGTGGGCCCTGGCGCCCACCGCATCAGGGTGGAGCTCGCGGGCCACAGGGTGTTTCACCAGGTGGTGGCGGCCGGGACCGCCGGGCAGGCGGTGGTGGTGTCCCTGGTGCCCCAGGCCACCGACGCCTTTGCCGACATCCGCAAGGATCTGTCCAAGGTGCGGCGCGCCGCGGACCGCTGGGCCGTCGGGCCGCTCAAGAGCCTGTCCAAGCGGCTGCGCATAGACCATGTGCTGGTCTGCGTCCTTCAGGGCGGCAGCCTCAAGGCGCGGTGGTACTCGGCGCGGCTGGGCAAATTCGCTTCGTCAGTCCTCTCGCTGCCCCGCCCCGGCGCGGGTGGCCTTCGCAAGCCTGTGCTGGCTGCCCTGGCCAAGGTCGCACAGGTCGAGCGCAAGCGCGCCAAGGACCTGGCCGACATCGACCGAGATCGGTCCAAGAAGAAGTCCACGACCCCAAAGCTGTGGAAGAAGTGGTACTTCTGGGTCGCCGCCGCCGTTGTCGCCGGCGTGGTGGCTGCCTTCGCAATCAAGGACAGCCTCACCGAGGAGAAGGTCCTCCTTCGCGTGACCCGCCCCTAGCGCCTGAGCTCCTGGCAGAGGCTTTGCTTGCCCTGCAGAGGTTCGTACGCATATTCTATCCCGGTCTTTTCGACCCATCGGTGGTCGTATCGGTACCAGGGGTAACCGAACATGCACCTCGCGATGACCCTCGCCGTACTGCTCTCGACGTGGATGCCGCCCAAGCAGTACCACACCGAGCATTTCACATTCCGGTTCAGCCAGGGCGCCCGGGCCGACGCCCTCGCCCTGGCGAAGCGAGCGGAGCGGGTCAGGCTGCGTATCGTGGCGGACCTGGGCCGGGCGCCGGCGAGCTCCACGGTGGTGGTGGTTACGGCCACCCGGGCGGAGTTCCGGCGGGCACAGCCTGGGAGACCCCTACCGGGCTGGGTGGCGGGCGTGGCCTACGCGCACAGAAACCTGATCATCCTCGGTCCGAGCCGTCCCGGGGCGCGGCGGGCGGATCGGGACGTGCTCTTCGCCCACGAGTACTCCCACGTGGCCCTCGCCCACGCGACGCGGTTCCGGCGGCTGCCCAAGTGGTTCGTCGAGGGGTTCGCCGATCTCCAGGCCATGGCCCCCTACGTGAGCGACCCGCGGAGGTGGAGCGGCCGCGGCGCCCTGCCGCTAAAGGAGCTGCATCGGAACCTGGGCCACGATCACCAGCGTGCCTCCCAGAGCTACCAGCAGAGCTACGACCTGGTGCGTTTTTTGCGGGACCAGGGGGACGCCATGGCCTTCCGGCGGTTCATCCGGCTGGTGGCAGACGGGGTCCCCTTCGACCGGGCCTTGAAGGAGGTCTACAACATCACCCCCGGTGAGCTGGCCACCCGCTGGCGCCGGAAATGGAACTGGGAGCGCGTGCTGGTGCCCATGGTCACCTCGGGCCTTTTTCTGTGGGTCTTCGCCGCGCTGCTGCTGATCGTGGGTTTCGTTCGCAAGCGCCGTGAGCACCTGGCCGCGATCGAGGCCATGGCGGGCGACGAAGAACCAGACGACGACGTCGCCCACGTCGACGCTGCAACCGACGTCGACGAATTGGCGAGCCATTCGGGCGGAAATGGTTCGGGTGGGGCGCCCGCGCTCAAGATCCCGGGGCGGTGGCTCGGCGGGCCGCCGGAGCCCTCCCCGGTCGGCGGCTCGGGCACCCAGGAGACCGACGAGGTGGAAGCCTCTCCAGCGCTGCTCGTCAGCTTCGGGTTGATCCTGATCGGCACGGTGATTGCGTTTCTGCTCACGGCGCTGCTCACGCTCGTCTGGCCCCACACGCGCGTCTGGATCCTGGCCGGACCTGCGGTGGTGATCACCTTCCTCGGCCTTCGCTGGATGTCGCGAAAATAGTGACCCGGGACGGAATCAGCGCGGCATTCTGATGCCGAGGTTGCGGATCTTCTTGCGGAGGGTGTTGCGGTTGATGCCGAGCACCTTGGCCGCCTGGAGCTGGTTGCCCTTGGTCTGCTCCAAAACCAGCTCCACCAACGGCCGCTCCACCTGGCTGATCACCTGCGCGTGCAGGTCCTCGACGTGGTAGCCCTTGATGCGCGACAGGAAGGTGCGCAGCTTCGCCCGCACGAGGTCCTCCAGCCCAAAACGGCTCAGAGGCAGCTCGTCCTCCACCTGGGGCACCAGGCCCGTCAGGTGGGACTCCTCCACATGGCGAGCCCGCAGGGTGGTGTGAAGGCGGTAGATCACGCTCTTGAGCTCAGAGACGTTGCCGGGCCAGGTGTAGCCGGTGAAACGGTCGATGACCTGTGGTGGGAAGACCAGCGGATCGTGCTCCATCTCCTGGGCGTGCTCCTCGTTGAACAGGTCCACCAGAAGCGGGATGTCTGCCGGTCGGCGCCGCAGGGGCGGCAGGGTGATGCGTTGGACGTTCTGCCAGGTGGCGCGAGGCCAGTTGGCCAGAGGTGGCGCGAGGAGTCCCTCCCTCGTGGCGTCCTCCAGGGCTACTCGGGAGGACATCATCAGCCAGACATCGTGGACAGCGATGGGGGTCTGGTCACCGGTCGTGTCCCAGGCGAGAGCGTCGGCGAGGTGCCGCTGCACCGCGGTGGGGAATCGCCACACCTCCTTGAGGAGCAGGGTGCCCCCCGAGGCCTGCTGGAGCTTGCGCGCCTGAACGCCGAAGAGCTCCTCAGCGGCCAGAGCCGCTGGCAAGGCCGGCGGCAATAGGGTTTCGAACGCCTGGTCCCCTCGGTAGCTGCTGAGGTGGATCAGCCGCGCGACGAACTCCTTGCCCACCCCTTGCTCACCTTCGAGCAGCACCGGGGCGTCGTTTCCGGCGGTGTTCTCGATGGCCTCCACCACGGGCACCATGGCCGGGCTCTTTGCCACGAGGCGCTCCGCCAGGTGGTGCACGGCCTCGGTCTGCCTGGATGAAGTCATGTTGCTCGATTTGGCCGCAGGACGGAGACCCTGTCAAGAGGGATCGGTTTTCTGCTTATATATTAGGCACAAAGAGGGATTCTTGCGGGGTTTCCAAGAAATATGGACGGAAGGAAAGGAGCAATTTGCATCACAAAAAAAGAGGATTCTGTACGACTGCAGTTTTTGACGGCATGGGCGGGTCGTCGGATTGCGCGCCAAAAACGAGCTGACCCGGCTCCTTGGGGAGCCGGGCCATCAATAGTAGGACCTATTCTTTTCAAGCGGGGTGGACGGGACTCGAACCCGCGGCCTCCGGCGTGACAGGCCGGCGTTATAACCGACTTAACTACCACCCCAAAACGTTCACCAGACAGTGGGCGGAACAGGGCTTGAACCTGTGACCCTCGGCTTGTAAGGCCGACGCTCTTCCGCTGAGCTACCCGCCCAGGCTTCCGACCACTGAGACCCTGATCTGACCTGGTGGTCACTGAGCGGGGCCTTACCGAAACGTCCGCAGATTTCTAGCAGTACCCCTCCGGGGTGTCAAGCGCAAAGAATGCCATGTTTCCAGCTGTTTTGGCGCGCAATCTAGTGTCTGACGGGCTCGGAGGTGGCAGGGTCCTCCGCGTTTTCTGGGAGGGTGGCGAGGCGCCAGTCCATGGCTTCGGAGGGCTTGGACAAGAACTTGTCGGGCTCGTCGAGCTCCAGGGCCCTTCGGAGCACCTGATCCATGTGGCTCATGAGCTCAATGGTCAGCGAGGCCAGGACACGCTTGGGGATGTCTTTGAGGTCCTTTTCGTTTTCCACGGGGACCAAGACTGTCGTCACGCCAGCGCGGTGGGCCGCCAGGATCTTCTCCTTCACGCCGCCGACAGGCAGCACCCGCCCGCGAAGCGTGATCTCTCCGGTCATGGCCACGTCTGAGCTCACTGGAACCCGGAGGAGGGCCGACACCAGGCTCGTGGCCATGGTGATGCCCGCCGAGGGGCCGTCCTTGGGGATGGCTCCCTCGGGGAAGTGCACGTGCACATCCACCTTGCGGTAAAAGTCATTCGACAGACCGAAGCTCTCGCCGCGGGAGCGTACGTAGCTCATGGCCGCGTGGGCCGACTCCTGCATCACGTCCCCGAGGCTTCCGGTGAGCACCAGCTTGCCGCTCCCCGGAAGGATCGACACCTCTGTCACGAGCAGCTCGCCTCCGTAGTTGGTCACGGCCAGCCCACTGGTGAGGCCCACCTGGTGCTGGTCCTCCTTGCGCGACGAGCGGAACTTGATTGGCCCGAGGTACTTGGGCACGTTCCGCGCGGTAACGCGGTACTTGCCCTTTCTGCCCTTGTCTCCCCTGTCGATGACCTTCTTGGCGATCTTCCTGGAGATGGACGAGATCTCCCGCTCCAGGCTCCGCACGCCGGCTTCCTTGGTGTAGTTGTTGACGAGCAGCCGCAGGGCGCCTTCGGTGAAATCCACTCGCACCTTGTCCAGCCCGTTGGCGGTCCGCTGTTTGGGCACCAGGTACTGGTTGGCGATGGCGAGCTTCTCCCACTCGGTGTAGCTCGGCAGCTCGATGATCTCCATGCGATCCTTCAGCGCCGGCGGGATGGAGTGCAGGGTGTTGGCCGTGGTGATGAACAGCACCTTGGACAGATCGTAGTCCAGATCGAGGTAGTGGTCGTTGAAGGCGTGGTTCTGCTCGGGGTCGAGCACCTCCAGGAGCGCAGAGGCCGGGTCGCCGCGGAAGTCGTGAGAGAGCTTGTCGATTTCGTCGAGCAGGATCACCGGGTTGGAGGAGGTTGCGCGCTTGAGGGACTGGATCACCTTGCCCGGCATGGCGCCGATGTAGGTGCGCCGGTGTCCGCGGATCTCGGCCTCGTCCCGCACGCCTCCCAGGCTCAACCGCACGAACTTGCGCTCGGTTGCGCGTGCCACGCTGCGGCCCAGGGACGTCTTCCCGACGCCGGGAGGTCCCACGAAGCACAGGATCGGCCCCTTGAGAGAGCCCACCAGTTGCTGCACGGCCAAGTACTCGAGGATACGCTCCTTGGGTTTTTTGAGCCCGTAGTGATCCTCCTCCAGGATCTCCTCGGCCTCGACGACGTCGGCCTTGTCGACGGTCATCTCCATCCAGGGCAGCGCCAGCACCCACTCGATGTAGTTGCGCACCACCGTGGCCTCGGCGGACATGGGGGACATGAGCTTGAGCTTCTTGAGCTCTTTGTCCATGCGCTCGGTGGCCTCTTCGCTCATCTTCTTGGCCCGGATGCGCTCCTCTATTTCCAGGATGTCGGCCTTGAACTCGTCCCGCTCGCCAAGCTCCTTTTGGATGGCCTGCATCTGCTCGTTCAGGTAGTACTCCTTCTGCGTCTTCTCCATCTGCTTTTTGACCCGCGTGCGGATCTTGCGCTCCATCTGCAGGATCTCGATCTCGGCCTGCATCAGCTCCAGGATCCGCTCAATGCGCTTTCTGGGCGACAGGGTCTCCAGGATCTCCTGCTTGTCCGCCAGCTTCAGGGTGAGCTGCCCGACGATGGTGTCGGCGAGGCGGGCAGGCTCGTCAATGGACTGAACGCTCACCAGCAACTCGGGCGGGATGCGCTTGTTGAGCTTGACGTAGCTTTCGAAGGTGTTTTTGATCTGCCGGACCAGGGCCTCGATCTCGACAGACTCCTCCTCGTCCTCGTCGGCGTCGTTGACGCGGACCAGGTGCAGGTTCTCGTTGTCCAGGTAGTCGGTGATGTGCACCCGCCGCCGCCCCTCCACCAGCACCTTCACCGTGCCGTCGGGAAGCCGGAGCAGCTGGATCACCGACGCGACCGTTCCCGTGTCGAAGATGTCCGCCGGGGTGGGATCGTTGGTCTTGGCCTGGCGCTGGGCCACGAGCACGATCTCCTTGTTGCTGTCCAGAGACCGGTCCAGGGCCGCGATGGACTTCTCCCGGCCCACGAACAGAGGCACCACCATGTAGGGGAAGACCACCATGTCCCGCAGGGGCAGCAGCGGCAGGTCCGCCACGGCGGGGGCGCGCTCCGGCTCGGCGATGCTGATCTCTCCTTCCGCGGGGATCGCGGCCTCGGGAATCTGGTTGGGGTCCTTGTCTCGCTCGTCGTCGTTTTTGGCCATGGCCGTCTACCTCACACAGCGGGATTCACTCTATGTCTCCAGGCCACTTTGCCGCGTCCCCGTCCAGGGCGCAAGAAAACGGCATGTGGGCGAAGATCAGGCGCCGGCCGCCTGCTGATCGGCATAGATGAGCTCCGGATCCCCCGATCCCTGCACGGCGTCCTCTCCGATTCGGACCTCCGCGATGGTGGCGTCGGAGGGTACCTCGAACATCAGGTCGAGCAGCGTGGCCTCCAGGACCGAGCGGAGTCCCCGGGCACCGCTCTTGAGCCCGAGGGTCTGCCGAGCCACGGCGCGCAAGGCGTCGTCGGTGAACCGCAGCTTTACGTTGTCCATTTCGAACAGCCGCTGGTACTGCTTGATGAGCGCGTGCTTGGGCTCGACCAGGATGGCCATCAGCGCGTCCTCGTCCAGCTCGTGCAGCGGCGCCACCACGGGCAGGCGTCCCACGAACTCGGGGATCATGCCGAACTTGAGCAGATCCTCGGGCTGGACCTCCTTGAGGTAGTCCCAGATCTTCTTCTTGTCCCGGGACTCCACGTTGGCGCCGAAGCCCATGGAGCGCACCCCGATGCGCTTTTCGATGATGTCTTCCAGCCCCACGAAAGCGCCGCCGCAGATGAACAGGATGTTGGTGGTGTCCACCTGCAGAAACTCCTGCTGGGGGTGCTTGCGTCCGCCCTTGGGCGGCACCGCGGCGATGGTCCCCTCGATGATCTTGAGCAGCGCCTGCTGCACGCCCTCGCCCGAGACGTCCCGGGTGATGGAAGGGTTGTCGGACTTTCGCGCGATCTTGTCGACCTCGTCGATGTAGATGATCCCGCGCTGGGCGCGCTCCACATCGTTGTCGGCGTTCTGCAGCAGCGACACGAGGATGTTCTCCACATCCTCACCCACGTAGCCTGCCTCGGTGAGGTTGGTGGCGTCGGCCAGGGCGAAGGGCACGTTCAGCATGCGCGCCAGGGTTTGCGCCAGAAGGGTCTTGCCACAGCCCGTGGGGCCGAGCAGCAGGATGTTGGACTTCTGCAGCTCCACATCCTCGTCTTCGAGCTCGGCGTCGATGCGCTTGTAGTGGTTGTGCACGGCCACCGACAGGGTCTTTTTGGCCCGCTGTTGCCCGATCACGAACTGATCGAGCACGGCCTTGATCTCCTTGGGCTTGGGCAGCGAGGCCAGCTCCGCCAGGGCGTTCTCGCGCTGGAGCTCCTCGTCGATGATGTCGTTGCAGAGGCTGACGCACTCGTCGCAGATGTAGACCGTGGGGCCGGCGATGAGCTTTTTGACTTCCCGCTGGCTCTTGCCGCAGAAGGAGCAGGTCAGGTTCTTGGCGTCAGACGCCATCAGTCGCCGCTCTCCTTGTCGGACTCGGCGACGGCCGCCGCGGGGGCCTCCTCGTCGCCGTCGGCGCGCAGCAGCTCGCTGTCCACGATGCCGTAGGCGATGGCCTCGGAGGCGTTCATGTAGTAGTCCCGGTCGGTGTCCTCTCGAACCCGCTCGATCTTCTGGCCGGTGTGGTTGGCCAGGATTTCATTGAGCAGCTCCCGGTTCTTCAAGATCTCCCGGGCCTGGATCTCGATGTCCGAGGCCTGCCCCATGGCGCCGCCCTTGGGCTGATGAATCATGACCCGGGCGTGGGGCAGCACGAAGCGTTTGCCCTTCTCGCCGGCCGCCAGGAGAACCGCCGCCATGGACGCTGCCTGTCCCATGCAGATGGTCGAGACGTCGCAGCGCACGTACTGCACGGTGTCGTAGATGGCCAGGCCCGCCGAGACGACTCCGCCCGGCGAGTTGATGTACAGCATGACGTCCTTGTCCGGATCTTCGGACTCCAAAAACAGCAGCTGCGCGATGACGGTGTTGGCCACGTTGTCGTCGATCTCGGTGCCGAGAAAGACGATGCGGTCCTTGAGCAGCCTCGAGAAGATGTCCCAGCCCCGCTCTCCGCGATGGGTCTGCTCGATGACCGTGGGGATCAGCATGGCGTGGGGCGGCCTGGGGTCTGACGGGTTGGGGGAGGACAAGATCTACGACTCCTTCTGCTCGCTGTCGTCGGCCTCGGGCTGCGCCTCGGGACCGTCCTCGTCTACTCGGTCAGCGCTGGATTTCTCCGCGTTTTCCGGGTCTTTGGTCTCCGCATGGTCTGAGCCTTCAACTGACGTAACATGGGCACGCTCCAGGAGCAAGTCAAGGACCTTCTCCTCGCGCATCACCACCCGCAGGGCCTCACTCCCGGCGTTCTTGTCATACTCGGCCTTGACCCGCTCCAGGCTCTCGCTCCGTGCCTCGGCGATCTCCCGGAGCCGCTCGTCCAGCTCCTCGTCGGTGACCTTCACCTCCAGCTTCCGGGCCAACGAGTCGGTGAGCAGGGTCTTTTTGACCTCCTTTTCGGCCGAATCCCGGAACTGGTCCCGGAGCTTCTCGTTGTCCATGCCGAGGGACTCGGGGGAGACCCCGCGCATCTGGAAAGCCATCTGGGCGCGCTCCATGACCGAGTTGAGCTGCCTCTCCACCAGGGTGGGGGAGACCTCGATGGGGTTCTTCTCGATGAGCGCGTCCTCCATGGAGGTTCGCAGGTCCTGCTGGACGCGCTCGGCGTCGGCCTCCAGCAGCTGGTCACGCACGATCACCCGGTACGCGTCCAGCGTCTCGGCCTCGCCCACGTCCCGGGCGAAGTCATCGTCGAGGTCGGGCTTCTTGCGCTCCCGCACGGCCTCGATGTCGACCAGGAGCTGGGCCTCCTTGGATTGCCACTTCTCAGGGGCGTCCTCACCAAAAGAAAACTCGAGGTCGCGCTCATTGTCTTCGGGCCTGGTCCCCAGCAGCTCAGCGGTGAGCTTGGTGATCATGGCAGCGCGCTGGGCGTCGGGGCCCGGCTCTTGGTCGGCGTCCGGATCCTGGAGCTGGAAGGTCAGCCCCTCCATGCTCACGGGCTCGCCACCGATCTTGCCCATGACGTCGCAGCGCACGATGTGACCCACGGCCATGTCGGTGTTCTCCACCGGGGGGTACTGCGTGAGCTCGTCCCGCTTGTTCTGCAGGAACTGCTCCACGTCCTCGTCGGTCACCCGGGCCTCCCGGCGCTTGACCTCCAGCCCCTCGTACTGCTCGACCTCCACCTCGGGCAGGACCTCCAGGGTCGCCGAGAAGCCCAGGGCCTCGCCGTCCGCGATGTCTTTCTCATCGACCTCCCAGCTCGGGATGGGCATCACCGGTCGCAGGTCGAGGCGGGTGATGGCGTCCACCAGGGCCTCCTGCACCAGGGTGTGGGCGATCTCCGCCGCGATGCGCTTGTGGAACATCTTTTTGAGCATGCCCCGGGGCACCTTGCCCTTGCGGAAGCCCTTGAGGGTGATGGTCTTCCCCAACTCCTTGTAGGCCTCGTCCAGCTTGTCCCGCACGGGCTCCCAGGCGATCTCACCGGTGATGGTGCGGGTGACAGGGCTCGGCGACTCCAGCGTGAGTTGGAGGTGTGATTCGTCCATGGGGTCGTTTTCCTTATGTTTTTGTTGCACTCGCGCGATTGAGGCCAAATTGATAGCACTTCGGGTCCCCAAGTCAAGGGAATTGGTTGGGGTTTCGGGTATAGCCCAGGATGTGGCCAAAGTCTTCGGTATTGTTTAGACTTGGACCACGATGGCGCGACCCACGAGCCCAGGAGGCAGCGTGATTCGACCCGAAGACCTGCGGGCCTGCGGCGATGGGGTGATCATCGAGCCCGGGGCCATCATCCTCCATCCGGAGAACGTGACGTTGGGCGACAGGGTGTACGTGGGTCACTACGCGGTGATAAACGGCTACCACGTCGGCCGGGTCCTGGTGGGGGCGGGCACCTGGATCGGGCAGCACTGCCTGTTGCACGGCGCCGGAGGGCTGGTCCTCGACGCCGAGGTGGGCGTGGGACCCGGGTGTCGCATCCTCACGTCCACCCACGCCGACCCTGGACCCGACGCACCCATCATGAGCGGGGCCTTGGTCCTTGCGCCCGTGACCATCGGAGAGGGCAGCGACCTGGGCTGCAACGCGGTGATCCTGCCCGGCGTTACCATCGGTCGCGGCGTGCAGGTGGGCGCTGGCGCGGTGGTCCGAGAAGACGTGCCGGACTTCGCCGTGGCCGCAGGCGTGCCCGCCCGGGTGGTGAGGCAGCGCAGGTGACCGACGAGGTGACGGCGCCGCTGTCCTGGCGCTCGCTCGGGCTGCCCCTGCGGGCCCGGCGCAACACCTGGATCGCCGCGGGTGCGGTCTTTTTGTACTACGGGTTCACCATGAGCCGGGATCTATCCTTCTTCGACAGCCCGGAGCTGGCCTTGGTGGCCGTTGAAGGGGGTCTCGGCCACCCCCTGGGCCAGCCCCTTCACACGCTGGTCGGCTGGCTCTTCGCCCGGCTGCCCGGCGTCCCCCCGCTCTTGGGTCTGAACCTGGTGTCCGCCCTGGCGGCGGCCCTGACCGTCGTGCCCCTGGTGAGCATCGCCGAGGCCCTGGCCGGGCCCCCGGACGTGAGCAGCGCCGTGGCTCCTCGTTGGCTTGGCCAGGTTCTCTTGCCCATGGGCGTGGGGCTCCTCGCCCTCCAGCCCGCCCTGTGGGAGAACGCCACCCGCGTGGAGGTCTACAGCCTGGCCACCCTCTGTGCCACCTGGGCCGTGGCCCGGGCAGCGCCGCTCTTTTCTTCGCCCGACGAGCGCCAGCCCTGGGGCTGGCTCGGCGTCGGTTTCGCCCTGGGCCTGGCGGCCTCGGTCAACGCGGTCATCGCCCTGTCGGCGGCCCTGGCCCTGGCGCCGGTCTTCGTGATGGCCGCCTACCGGCGCCACCTGCGCCTGTACGACGTGGTGCGCGGCGTGGCCGGCGGCGTCGCGGGTCTGGTGCCCTTCCTGTACATCCCCCTGGTGGCAGGCCGCGCCGACGCCTTCGTGTGGGGCGCGCCGACCGGCGGCGAGCCCCTTCACCGGTACCTCACCAACGCCGACTTCGTGCACAACCAGGGCATCACCGCCGCGCAGATCGCAGACAACCTTGTCCGCTGGTTTTCGTGGGCCGGCTCCCAGCTGCTCCTTCCCCTGGTCGTCGTCGGCCTCGCGGCCCACTGGCTCCTGGGCCGTCGCTCCGGCCTGGGACACGGCTTTGCCGCCCTCGCCTTTGGTTTCGGGCTGGTCATGATCACTCAGAACGTGATCTTCTGGCCCTCCATTCCGGACTACCTGGGCTACCTCGCCTTGTCCGTGGGCGTCCTGGGGGCCGGGGCCTGCGCGGGCGTCGTGCGCCTCGCGGCCTTGGGCGGCCGGCTCCGCTGGCTCGCGGCGGGGCTGGGCGCGGCGCTGTTGCTGGGCGTGATCCTGGCGCACCCCGCGGTCCACGAGCGCAGCCGTCACAGAGATGTCCTCGCGCGCACCCTGGCCGAGGGCGCCCTGAAGACGGCCCCGCGCCGGGCGATCCTCATCGTGGAGTCCGACCACTGGGTCTTCCCGCTATTGTACTTGCAGCGCGCCGAGGGACGGCGCCCGGACGTGGTGGTCCTGCCCGGGGGGCTGTCGGGCGCCTCCTGGTACTGGACGCTCCTGCACCGTCAGCACCCCACCCTGCGCCGCTTCCCACTCCGAGGCCCGGGGAGCCGCGCCGGTCGCATCCGGCGGTTCCTGGCCGCCAACCCCCACCGCCCAGTGATCTACGAGCACTACGGCCAGGCCGTGGCCCTCGGTCGTCAGCCCGGGTGCGCCGGCCCCTGGCTCGTGGCCGACGAAAACGCCTGCCAGGGCGACTTTGCCCGGCTGCCAGACGCCCTGGCCCCGGCCCTCGAGCGCCACGTCCGCGACGTGGGCGACGGCTCCCCGCCAGCCGCGGCAGTGGCCGCCCGCGTCACCCTCGAGCGAGGCGCGCTCCTGTGGCGTTTCGGCCGCCCCGCCCCGGCCCTCCGCGCCCTCCGCGCCGGCGTCCCCCCCGCGTACCGCCCGTCGTTGCCCAGGGTCGACGTCGCTCGCGCCGGCACCCTCCGCGGCCCGCCCCTGCGCTGGAAGAGGCGCGTGGTCATCGGCCACTGGTCCCGGAACCTGTACCTGGCCGCTCGCCTCCTCCACGCCGCCGGCCACGACCGGGCCGCCCGGACCCACCTCCGCGCCGCCGCCCTCGGCGATCTGCCCGAGGCCCGACGGGGATTCGAGTAGCCGGGTTGGCGCTGGGTTGGCGCTGGGTTGGCGCTGGGTTGGCGCTGGGTTGGCGCTGGGTTGGCGCTGGGTTGGCGCTGGGTTGGCGCTGGGTTGGCGCTGGGTTGGCGCTGGGTTGGCGCTGGGTTGGCGCTGGGTTGGCGCTGGGTTGGCGCTGGGTTGGCGCTGGGTTGGCGCTGGGTTG
>Ga0272441_10000426_pt1 | contig 96926 bp, 40 predicted proteins | sample SSMProp6N_FD_193582 | JGI IMG/M metagenome (GOLD analysis project Ga0272441, IMG submission 193582) | Marine sediment archaeal communities from Little Sippewissett salt marsh, Falmouth, MA, United States - SSM-Prop-6N | ecosystem: Environmental > Aquatic > Marine > Wetlands > Sediment ... | reverse complement strand
AATTCCTTGAAGAATACAATGCAATCATTGATATCGTATCAGATAGAATCTTTATGGAAGAAGAGGATTTTAATGGGATTATATCTATGGGAAAAGATGAAGAAACCCGGAAATAATAAAAAGACTCCCCGCACGATACGCAACCCTTTTATAGAAGTGCAGATATATTTGGGCAGGGGTGAGCCTTATGATGGGCAACCAGCCGATACTAATTCTCAAGGAAGGAACTACCCGTGAAAAGGGCAAGACTGCACAGAACAACAATATCAACGCCGCAAAGGCCGTGAGCGATGCCGTGAGGACAACACTCGGTCCCAAGGGCATGGACAAGATGCTTGTGGACTCCATGGGCGATGTGGTGATCACCAATGACGGTGTGACCATTCTCAAGGAAATTGACGTGGAACACCCGGCCGCCAAGATGGTGATCGAGGTTGCAAAGACCCAGGACAACGAATGCGGAGACGGTACAACCACCGCGGTGATCCTGGCCGGCGAGCTGCTGAAACGGTCCGAGGACCTGATCGAGCAGAACGTCCATCCCACCATCATCACCCAGGGATACCGGCTGGCCGCGGACAAGGCCATAGAGATCCTCAGGGAGATAGGTCAGGACGTGAGCATCAAGGATACCGAGATTCTCAAGGACATAGCCCGGACGGCCATGACGGGAAAGAGCGCCGAAAGCGTCAAGAACCCCCTGGCTGACCTGGCCGTGGAAGCGATCCAGACAATTGCGGACAGGGAAGGCAACAGGATATATGTCGACAAGGACAACATCAAGGTGGAGAAGAAAACAGGCGGGTCCATAAACGACACCGAGTTGATCAAGGGGATCATCCTGGACAAGGAACGGGTGCATCCCGGCATGCCCCGGAGCATCAAGAACGCCAAGATCGCCCTGGTCAACTCCGCCATGGAGATCAAGAAGACCGAGGTGGATGCAAAGATACAGATAAACGACCCCACCCAGCTTCAGAAGTTCCTCAACGAAGAGGAAAAGATGCTCCAGAAGATGGTGGAAAAGGTGAAGAAGTCCGGCGCCAACGTGCTTATCTGCCAGAAGGGGATCGATGATCTGGCCCAGCACTTTCTGGCCAAGAACAATATCTTCGCCATCCGCAGGGCTAAGAAATCCGACATGGAGAAACTCTCCCGTGCCACCGGCGCCAGGATAGTGTCCAACTGGGACGATCTCAGCGACAAGGACATCGGCAAGGCCGGAACGGTGGAGGAGCGCAAGATAGCCGATGACGAGATGACCTTCGTCACCGGGTGCAAGGATGCCAAGGCCGTGTCGATCCTGATCCGCGGAGGCACCGAACACGTGGTTGACGAAATAGACAGGGCTCTCAACGACGCCATATCAGTGGTTGCCGTGGCCGTGGAAGACGGAAAGCTGACCACCGGCGGCGGTGCCGCTGCCATGGAGATCGCCCAGGGACTGCGGGAATACGGAGCCCTCGTGGGCGGTCGGGAACAGATGGCCATCGACGCGTTTGCTCACGCTGTGGAGATCGTTCCCAGGACCCTGGCCGAGAACGCTGGTATTGATGCCATAAATGCCCTGATAGACCTGCGCAAGTCCCACAAGAAGGGTAACAAGTCCCACGGTCTGAACGTTTACACCGGAAAGATCGAGGACATGCGCGAGCACCACGTTCTGGAGCCACTCCGTGTGGGTACCCAGGCCATAAGCTCCGCCAACGATACCGCCATAATGATCCTTCGCATTGACGATGTGATAGCCTCCAAGTCCGGCGGACCGCCCGGTGGTCCCGGCGGCATGGGCGGCATGGGCGGCATGGACGACGAGTAGGTGCAATAGAACCCTTCGGGGTCTATCTTGAAGCAGGCCGGATCGGTCGGTCCGGCCTCTTATTTTTTTTTTGTAAACCCAATCATCCGATTTTTTTATATATCTGGCAGTGTCTTTTTAATTAATTACCAGGGTTATTTCCAAATGCACCGATATTGGGTTTTATTGTCAGTTTTCGCTCTTGTGCTCCTGCCGGTCTGTGCAGCCGATAGTTCGGGTGATTCGGAGGGTTCATCAGACGATGACGGGGTTGCCTGGCTTGGTCTTATTATCGGGATAACCCTGATATTTGGTATCATCATGCTGGTGCTCCTCTTCAAGTTGAAAAGGGTTTCCAACCGATCCAATGAGAGTGATTCTCGAAACGGGATATCGGGCAATATAATGGACGGGCCCACATACATCCGGGAATCCAGAACCTCGGGTAATATTTCAGTTTACGGCGATAAAACCGTCTGGAACAGATCCGACATGGAAATGGAAGACAGGGTATGGCCCACCTATGCCCGGCGCGGCATAACCTGTCACAAGTGCCGGGGGAAGATACCCCCGGATCGGTTCGTCTGCCCCGTATGCGGGGAAAGCGCAAGACCCGAACCTATCTACCACGGCAGGTGAACCGTCAATTATTTGAAACGTTCTTGCCTTTATCCCACAAGATGGCTCATCAGCGGACCGTGTACCTGAATGCTCCCTTGGACAAGGCGTTCTCCCTCTGCCAGGCAATGATCAAAAAAAAGGGGTACCACATCACCAGGGCACAGGCGTCGAACCTTCTGGAAGCAAAATGGACATCCAATGCATCCGAGAAGGGATTTGGCGGTCAGGCCCATGATCTGACCGTGCGTTTTGTTAAGGAAGGCCCTCAGCTTAGGGTTGATTTCTCATTTGCCTTTCCATTTCTGGCCAAATCATCAAAGACCATCAAGGCATCCATGGACGGTGATGCGCTGGTCCGTGGGTTCCAGGACCGGTTGATAGACAAATACTCCGCATCGATGGATGATCGGTTCGGTTCCACTTCAAAAGACTTGTCCGGTGGACGGAAGAAGAAGAAGCGAGTGTCCTCCGCAAATGACGGGGCATTGACCTGTCCCAACTGTTCGGCCAAGGTTTCCCCGGGCTTTGCCACCTGCCCCGGCTGTGGCGCCCCCATGGATGCGGTGGGTGTGGACGTGACAACGAGAGCACCTTCTGCCCAAAGCGCACCTCCTCCGGTCGGCCAGTGTCCCAACTGTCACATGTACCTGGGCACTCCATGCAACTTCTGCCCCGGTTGCGGCATCCCGCTTCAGCCCCCTCCGCCCCAGTGGGGATACTATCCGCCCCCGGTCCATGCAGGGTTTGCGCCCTACCCGGGCCAGGGGCCGGTATACCCACAGGCGCCGCCTCCCCATGGCGTTCCGGAACATCCTCCCGGAGGGAAGATGCCCTGTCCGTCCTGCCAAAGACCCGTGTCACCGGGTTATTCCGCATGCCCGTTCTGCGGCGCTTCCATGAACTGAGCATCAGTCGCTCTCGTACGCCCTCTCCTCGTCTATATCAACGTCCATTTCTATCCCGAAGGTCACCACCCTGGCGTGGCCGACTATCCTCACGATCTTGGTTTCCTCGAAGATCGATCCCAGCGGGATGATTTGAAGATCGAAGTCCACCACGACCATGTTGTGTTCGAGAGGTTCCAGTATCTGGTCCATTTCATCCTCCACCACTCCGATGAACTCGTCGTTTAGGTAGACGTCAACGTCCAGGTATCGTATGCGGGAAGAGTAGATATTGTAGTTGTAAACGTCCAGGGTCATGGTGACGATTATACCCTCTATACGGGGGTCGAAAAGCGTACTGCCCGGGCCGAACTGGATGTCGATGTCGTTTACGGTCTTGAACTGCACGTCGGGCCTTTTGGGAATGCAGATGATGACCGCTATCAACACCACCAGAAGAACGCAGATGGCCCTGCGGCTGAGCTTGGAATTGCCGCTGCGTTTTTTGCTCACGGGTTTGCAAACCGCCCCCGGTTAAAAATAGGTTTGGGTGACGGTAGAGGCGGAATTGTGTCTGGAATGAATGAAAAATGAAAGAAAAAAAACAAACCCAAACCCCATGACGCGGAAAGGTTCCGCGGAATTTGACCTGGGTTTACAACTCAAATGAGATTAAGAAACTGAATAGGACCGGGGTCCATACCTAGAATCTATCCCTTCGGGGTGGTCTGTGCTTCTGGTAGCATTCCCTGCAGTAGACAGGCCTGCCCTCGGTAGGTTTGAAAGGAACCTCACATTCCTGGTTGCAGTCTGAGCAGGTCGCCTTGTGCATTTCTCTGTTTTGATTCATTTAATTACTCCTAGTGGATCTTTAATGACCCAGTTCACTCACCGGCACAGGATGTATTTATATCTTTCCCTGATCGCGTGTGTTAATAGCACCCCATTTTTTTTGGAAAATGGCTTTTTTGGGGGAAATGGCCATTGAATTCCCTATCGTCAAGCCTTCCACACATCCATGCCATACAGATATCATCCCGGTATCTCAACGATCCCATGCGCCCGGACACATAAGAACGTCACAAATAACCCATTGCGCTGATAAATTGGTTAGATACTTCGTCTGCACGGCTGTTATTTATGTCGTTTCTCGGAAATCGTGTACCATCCATATCGCTCCCCTCGCTATCAGATCGACAGATTTCTATCCGAGCGGGACTTGCACCCAAATCGTGCAAATGGTGATGCCATATGCAGGATCGATACACGAAGTGCATAGAAGTTTTCCTGGACTTGCTCATGGCACACACATTTGTGTGTGGTCTGCACAAGGTCTGCACAGTGTGGCGTTTTTATCGTTCTAAATTCGGGGATATTATCTCATCGTCAGGAGGAGCCACAGGCTGTATACGTGAAGACGTTTGTGTGTTAACACTCCCGTTAACTGTCTTCGGGTAACAATATTCGGTAGACATTGTTTGATATGATTGTTGTCGAACTACTCTGTTTCCATGAGGATTTACTGAATGGTGGTAATAAGGCACATTAGGTGTCAACGCATTCATGTGGTTTGCCTTTTTATCAATAGACGACCTATTCCTTTTTCTGTAAGATTTAAACAATAAACAAATTGAAACCATCACAAGAACCAGAATCATCACAACAAAAATAAGACTAACGTCGAATATTTGCATATCATCATCTTGTTGTTCATTTTCTTCTAGGGTACTCTCATCATTTCCCGATGTGTTTTCCTTTTTAAAGACCACTGCGGATTCTGTGCAAACACCAATGACAAGAAAATCACCATTCGGACTCCATGCTATTGAGAAAATCAAATCATTAAAGCCACTTTTCACATCTATCTCGTTCCAAGTTACAGTATCCCATATTGTTACCGTTTTATCTTGAGTGCAAACTGCCAAGAAAGCGTCATCCGGACTAAATTTCACATCAAGTACCATATCGCTAGGCGTTAACGCTACGGGTAATTCAGACCAATCAGTCACGTCATATAACCTAATAACATCATTTGAATAAGATAAAAGGTAGGACATCTCATGGCTCCACGACAGGCCATCTAACGATGAGTGTTCGGGAGATTTTATTGTAACCTCATCGACCCAAGAATTTACATTTAATATTGCAATATCATTATCATTCCCATATGCAAAATAATTGCCATCGGGAGACCAAGATACACACTGCATGTTGGGTGATGACATTCCCCAATTTTTATCAATAACATAAACTACGTTCCAATTCTCCGATTCTATTATTTCTATAGTGTGATTCCAATAGGAAATTGCAATATTTTTACTATCGGGATGCCAAGATATGCAATTGTTTTTAGGAATAATTGGCCCAAATGGTATTCCATTTTCAATACCATTTATCAATTTCCAATTTAATGTTTCATATATGTTCACACTGCCTAGACTACCTACTGCTAAAAATAATCCATTAGGGCTCCATTCCAAACAAACAGACCCGTTAGAAAATTCCTTTTCAAGAGACCAAGTGTCCGTATTCCAAATTTCCACACTAGTACTATACCCCAAAGCTAGATACTTTCCATCAGGGCTCCAAAAAAGATCATTGAGAACTTTGTGATGGCTAATTTCTTGAGAATCGGGCACTTGTTTATATTCTTCAAATTCGAAAGTATTTGATTGATTATTATCCTCAGCATTAGAAAAATTATTAATAAACAATATATTCAAGGCTAATAAATATCCGATTAATTTTATCCTTCTATTCATTTTATCACACACATTGAATGAATATTTTTAAACGATCTTATCCATTATGTTTTTTTACCTGTGTGAACCACACGGATATGCCACCCCTCAATTCACGGGAAAGACATCTCCTAACTTAAACGCTTTTGCGAGTTTTAGATACCAACAACCCTTTCAATTCCCCATGTCATTTTGAACGTTCCTCTTGGGGAGTTGCCTCCACCCTGCCATGGTCGTCCTGGTCCTCAGACGGCTCTTTCTTCTTTTGAAACAGCATGACCACGACAATAACAGCCACGATCACAACCGCTGCTATCCCGGAAGCCCATATCCATGTCTTCGAACCATCGGATGATGTTCCGTTTTCATCGGTGTCATCATCGGTTGAATCATCATCATCGGTCGCCTCATTATCCGGATCGTCTGGATACAGATCTATCTCAAGAGGCGGGTCAGAGGTTGAATCTTCAGGTCCGAACCCATCGTTCCAGGAGTCGGGGAGGCCGTCATTGTCGGTGTCGATGGATGCGGCGGGGTCGGTTGGGAACGCGTCGAGGTGGAGATCGGATGTTGAGTCGGATTGGTCTTTTCCCGGATTCCAGGAATCGGGGAGGCCATCGCCGTCTGTATCTATAGAAGCGGATGGGTCGGTGGGAAAGGTGTCGGAGTTGTCGCCTATTGAATCGTTATCGGTGTCGTTCCATTCGGTTGGATCTTCTGGGAATGTATCAACAATATCAGGGATTCCATCTGAATCAGAATCATTAATTAAAGTAGAAATATTATTTTCATTTGTTTTTAAAAATAATTTATTATCTAAAGTATATACTATAGAGTTATTATTAGGGGAAACTGCAAAATCCACAATATTTTCTGTTTCATTTATTATTAAATAACTATTACTTGTGGTAGTATTAAATAAATATATATTTCCCGTACTAATGAAGTAAAAATCATTATCATTTGGATGAAAATGTACTGTTTCAATTTGTCGATTTGTAATGTAATCATTAATAATATACTTGCTATCCATTTCAATTATCTTTACGCAATTTGTTGTTTCACTTGATTCGTCCAAAGATATTTGTTTTACATTAACTATGATCTTATTTTTTTTATCAGACAATTCAATCTCCTCTATCGTATTAAGTGGAATACTACCACCTATATAATGCGGGCCACTCTTTTCTGAAAGATTTGTCATGGAATAATAATTAAATGAGAGATGTTCAGGTATTGAAAAATTATTAGTTGTGCCAATCATTATATTCGATGTTGGGTTAATATCATGGATATTTATATTAATTTCATCAACAAGAAGATCGTACGTTTTTTCTAATAAATTATATTTTAATAATGATCCTTCAGAAATAATATATACATTTTGTTTTTCATAGAAGAAATTTGAAATGTTCGAATCGATTGTTATTTCAAACTCATTTTTCGATGAGAAATCATTAAAATAAATAAAATTTTCATCTATTGACTGTTTCAGAATAAAATAACTTGAATTATTATAAAAATGTGGAATTAGTAATTCATGTTTCGAGTTTTCAATTAATGGACATTCATATGTAAATGATGATGATTCACATATCATAGGTCTAGAGAAAAAAACACTTACCAATAATATGAAAACGGCAATTTCAATTCCCTTGTTATTCATTTTTCTTCCCTCCAATCATTTGTAAGTATTTATATAATAATTATCTTTTAATATTGTTGGCCATGGAAACATTCTCTTTTGCCATCTTGTATATTTTTTAATGAAGGCATTCTCATCGTTCGGTATGTATATTATTATTTTAAAATTGCGCCCAAATTTCAAATGATATTCAATATTGCCATTTTTTATCAATTTTTTTTCAAGTGCAACTTTTTTTATTTTAATAATTAGATTTCCGTTGTTGCACCCATTAAAAATATACTTATATTCACTCAATTTTGCATTAATGATAATATAATCTTCAGTTTCAGTTATTATTCCATTGATTGGATTGATCAATTCTTGTTTGACATTCATAAGAATTCGTTTTGTTAGAGCAACTGAAAAAATCCTTTTTTTCTGCTGTTTCCAATAGTATTTCCCATTTATCATATTTTCATTTTTTGTTGATATGTTAAAGTTTTTAATGAAATCTGACCATTTATCCCTTCCTTTCTCAGTAAATTGTATATTGATTCCTTTCTTTTTTATCAAATCGAATAGTAACATAAATGCGGGTATTTGAAACGAATATCGAAAACAAAATTCTAATGCTAAGAAATCTTTATCTTGAAACTCTTTATCATACAATAAAGCTAATCCGTTATCTGAAATGATACAATTTGAGAAATCATTCCATCTATTAACAGAAAAGAAACTCGCATTCCTAGCAATCATCCTCCTTTGATAATCTTCAAGAACGAAACCACTTAATTCATACCCCTTTGGTAATACATTAAAAAAGGATGATATTGGTGGACTTATTGACACAATTCTCTTATTGGTAAAGAACACATTTGATGGAAATGGATGTCTACGGTGATCGAATGAATGGAAATCCCGTGATCGTCTATAAAGAATAACATCATCTATTTTTTGCAAATATTCTTTTTTCTCCCGCATATCAATTAAATTTAAAACATATTCCATCCGATACTTCATCTTTGCATTATTTGCATCCTTTTTAATTATCTGTATTGAATAAATGTCTTGAATCGTCAAGATCTCAGATTCATTTGAATTATAGATGGGTTTGCCCTCTTTTGAGTATATTATATCTATTCCGTCAGAATCTCCATATATGTCATTTTCAGCCATAATATCAAAACTCTATAATTTTAATTTTAATAATCATTATCAATATGTGTAAAACAAAACAGGTGGAATATCGGACTGAACCCTTCCATCGAACCATAATTTAAGTTATTGCGGATAAACCTTACTCCATTTCGAACTCGATCGGTGATATCAACGCCAATTCACTTTTCCCAGGGCCAAGCTCTCGAACGTCACAAATAATCCATTGCGCTGATAAATTGGTTAGATTCCTTGGTCTGCATGGTTGTCATCTTGTGACGTTTTTCATGAGTGGGGTGGCCTCGACTCGATTCGCCCGTTATCGTCTTCCGGTTCGATAGGCGGTTTCTTCCGCAAGAAAACCACAACAACCAGAGCAATTACCACAACGATCACGGCGGCAGCTGCTATCCAGATCCAGGTGTTGGAGTTGTTGGATGATGTGCCTGTATTATCTGTATACTCTTCATCTTCGATTTCAGATTCATCATCAAAATCGACGTCATCTTCCGCCTCGCCATCCCCCTCATTTTTTGCCTCTGATTCACTTTCCTCTGTTTTCATTGTCCAGTTCATTGGATCATCAGGGTATTCGTCCTTCATCAAACCCGTGGTGGAATCATGTTCACTCATCCCAGTATTCCAACCATCGGGATAACCATCGGAATCCGTATCAACTGAAGCAGCAGGATCATCAAAGAACGCATCGCTATTATCCCCTACTGAATCATTATCAGTATCTTCCCATTCCAACGGATCATCTGGAAATGGGTCTGAATTGTCGCCATGTCCATCACCATCGGAATCCTTCCATTCATACGGGTCATCGGGATAAATATCTGAGTTATCACCTACACCATCGCCATCGGAATCTTCCCACTCGTCGGGATTGTCTGGAAACATGTCCGAATCGTTTCCTGAGGAATTATCGCCATAACCATCACCATCAACATCCTCCCACTGTATGGGGTCATCCGGGTATTTATCAGATATATCACCTATTCCATCGCCATCGGAATCTTCCCACTCATCGGGATTATCCGGAAACGCATCCATGTTGTCCCCGATGCCATCGTCATCCGTATCATTCCATTCATCGGGGTTGTTTGGGAAAATATCCGAATTATCACCATATCCATCATTGTCGGAATCGATCCATTCATCTGGATTGTTTGGGAAAATATCGGGATCATTACCTGATGAATTATCACCATATCCATCGCCGTCTGAATCTGACCATTGTGTATTATCATTGGGAAAATGATCCTCGAAGTCGAAAAACCCGTCTCCATCGGAATCCTGACTGTTGACCCAAACACGCATAACCCCAAGTTCCGATCCTGACGCCAAAAATGTGCCTGTACTGTCCCATTGTAACGATTGCACTGGATCAGATAAGTCGTAATCATTTTCTTTTTCAAAACCATCAAGATTCCAAAGTGTGAGATTAGAATTTCCTAAACATGCGGCTAAGAAGTCATTGGCAGGGCTCCAATCCATTTCGATTGGACCCATGCCAATATCGGTGATAGTGTTCACTCGAATAAAATTAGTCGTTTCCCATATCCGAATTGTTTTATCAAACGATCCAGTAGCAACATACTTGCCATCCGGGCTCCATGTCACGCAAGACACAGTATCAACATGCCCTTTTAAATAATATTGAGTTTCCCAATTCATTGTATTTACAACAAATGCATTAATAAGAAAATATCGTTGATCTGGACTCCATTCGATGTCATCAAAAGCGAAATGATTTTTCATTGTAAATTTTTCAGTTTCAATTGAAGATTCGACATCCCATATTCTATACGTATGATCTTCAGATGCTGAAGCCAAATAATTTCCAAAAGGACTCCACTCGATTTTCCGTACAACATCGGAATGACCCTCGATAATCTTGTGGATTGACCAATCAGTAGTGTTGAATATTCTGATTACCGAATCGTTACATCCAGTTGCCAAGTATTCCCCATCAGGGCTCCAGTCAATACAGCATATTCTATATTGATCATACGAAAACTCACAAGACAGGCTCCAATTGCTGGTATCAAATACATAAACTGAACCGTAATTTGATACCATCGCCAATTGTTCATCATCAGGCGACCAGCATACATCGTTCAGGCGAGATGTGTCCAAATCCATTTTCCGATATTCTGACCAAACATTCTCTGAACGAGTGGTGGATTCTCCACATGAAACGTTTGATATCACAATGATTTGAATGAGGAAAAAAAAGACGACGACAGCAATAAGAATATCTGAACACATATTTCTTTTCCTTTTCTTATTACAACGATCAAAGATCATGTTCATGTCCCTCCTAATGCAATCGCCGGATAGATCAGAAAAACCATTATTGGTACGGTAATCATGATCCACTTGAGTTCCATGTAAACTAGCTTATTACTTTTTATTTCATATCGTTCCTTATCAATTTTCATAAACTTACGCAGTAGTGAGAATGCAAACACCATGAGAAAAAGTGGAGTAATGACGTTTAAATTCATAAAGAACAGAATGCATAATAGATTTGAATCCATAATATATGAAACAGGCAATAAAATAAAAAGTTGGGAGCATAAGAAAACCATTGGCATATTATCACTGATTGTTGGATTGATGTATAAATGGATCAGCAGAAGTTCAACAACTAGCCACGCTTGAAACACCATGAACTTCTCTATCGGATAGTGATACACAATTATTGCAATTAGCATACTGAACAGGCATATCATCCGACTGATATTAATCAGGGTTTTTCGTTTTCCAATTTCCATATTCATCATCATGTACATCCAGTTAAAAAATTCATTATTCCCAACAATCCATAACATTTACTATTCATCAACTGTGGGATAAATACCTGTTTAAACCACACGGATATGCCACCCCTCAATTCACGGGAAAGACATCCTCCAACTTAAACGCTTTCACGACCAATCGCCCCGTGTATAATGATCGCCCGATGCAGACATGATGGCAGGGTGCATACGCGCCCGAACACTCTCCCCCCGAGGAGTTACCCTCTTGACGGTTTTTGGTAGGATTTTTGTGTAGTCTGCACATGGAGTAGATCTTTGATATGGGGCGAAGTTGCCATAGTGCGGGAAAACCGCGAATAGAGGACTGTCCACTCCAATTCCACCTAATTCAACATCGGAGGAAAAAATAAGTCAAGGTAAATTAATTACATCAATCGCGAAGGACCCTTTTATCATAGAGGTTCAAACAAAGAAGGCGGTTTTAGACATGCCAAGGGTTTATAAACCAACGTTTTGGAACAAGGGCATTTTAACGTCAATAACGGGTGAAAGTGATTTAGCAACCTTAAAATACAAAAACAATATTAGGGACTTTCTGGAAGGGTTTTATAGCTCTGGAGGATACACAGATGACCATAAAGTCTCTCGTAAAAGAGGTATTAAGCCGCGATGAGCCTGCTGCGGCCGCTCCCGCGCCACAGGCTGCGGATTCTTCGACAACTATTAGGCCACAGGCACCTCCCGTTTCAGCGGGCGGACCTCAGGAAGATGAAGAGCTGAGAAGAGTTCTGGCCGGCCTCAAGACCAACATAAAGATCATGGGTTGCGGTGGCGCAGGATGTAACACCGTCAACCGAATTGTGGAAGAAGGTATAATCGGTGCGGACATGTACGCGCTCAATTCCGATGCACAGCATCTCCTTACCGTTCATTCTCCCCACAAGATATTGATCGGTCGAAGGACCACCCGAGGTCTTGGCGCAGGGGCCGTCCCCCAGATAGGCAAGGACGCGGCATCCGAGGCCGAGGATGAGATCCGCACATCCCTCCAGGGCGCTGATCTCGTGTTCATCACATGCGGTCTTGGCGGAGGAACCGGTACCGGTTCCGCTCCCGTTGTTGCAAAGATCGCCAAGGAGATGGGCGCTCTGACCATATCGATCGTCACCCATCCATTCCAGGCTGAGGGTGTTGCAAGGGCCCATAATGCCGAATGGGGCCTTGATAACCTGGAAGCATATTCCGATACAGTCATCGTGATCCCCAACGACAGGCTTCTGGAGATAGTTCCCAGGCTTCCCCTGAACGCCGCATTCAAGGTGGCTGATGAGCTATTGATGCGGGCCATCAAGGGTATCACCGAAATGATCACAAAGGTCGGTCTTGTCAACTTGGACTTTGCCGATTTGACCACCATAATGAAGGGCGGCGGAGTTGCTGTCATCGGTCTCGGGGAGGCCTCTGATAGCCAGGACAAGGCATCTGAAGCGGTGGAGGAAGCCCTGACATCACCCCTTCTTGAAATGGATATATCAGATGCAAAGGGCGCTCTCATCTGTGTTACCGGCGGAGAGGACATGAGCGTTACAGAAGCAGAAACTGTTGCCGAGGTGATCCATTCCAGGATCAACCAGCATGCCAGGATCATCTGGGGTGCCTACATCGATCCTGCCCTGGCTCACACCATCCGAGTGATGCTCGTGATCACCGGTGTCCGCTCAAAGCAGATTTCCGGTATAACCGAGAAACGTTTGATGGAAGGCGGCGGAGGTGGCCGGAGCGACGATAAGCTCGGCATCGAGTTCATCCGCTAACTCAACGGCCAATTCATCAAATGCCCCTGGGGGAATTGCCATGTTCAAAGCAGAGATCAAAGCAGACACGCTCAAGGAAATGATAAGGGTGATATCCACCCTGATTGATGAGGCGAAGTTCCAGGTAGGTCCCGAGGGGTTGAAGATCAAGGCTGTCGACCCGGCCCATGTGGCCATGGTCGACCTCAGCCTTTCCGCAGAGGCCTTCGAGTCCTATCAGGCAGATGAAATGGAGATCGGGGTCGATATAGACAAGCTCAACGAGGTTGTGAAACTCTCCGGTGGCCAGGATATCATCGCCATCCGATATGATGAGGAGAAGAACCGGCTTGTAATAAAGACCGGAAACATCACCCGCCGCATGGCCCTGGTGGACACCGCCGGGATGTCGGACCCGAAGATCCCGAACCTGAATCTTCCGGCAAAGGTTGTGCTGAAGGCATCCGAGCTCACTCAGGGGATAAAAGCATCCGAATCCATATCCGATCACCTTTCCCTAATTGTAAATCCCGAGGGCTTCGAACTGTCGTCCCAGGGGGACCAGGACTCGGTCAATCTGAAGCTTCACAAGGACCTTTTAGAAGACCTGGAGGCCAAGGAGACCGCAAAGAGCCTCTTTTCCCTGGATTACTTTGCCAACATGATCAAGTCCGTGGGCCAGAGCGAGTCCGTCACACTGTTCATGGGATCGGACTACCCCGTGAAGATGGAGTTCCTCTTCGCCGATGGCAAGGGCGAGGTCGTTTACCTTCTGGCTCCCAGAATAGAGAGCGAATGATGGGTAAGAGTATAGTCTCTTTTTTACCTGCCCCGATCCGCAACCATAGTTATGGGGGGAAACATATGAAGATAGCCGATCGTGTTACAAGCATTCAGATGTCAGGCATCAGGAAGATGTTCGAGATCGCCAAGGAGGATTCGATCCATTTGGGCCTGGGAGAGCCGGATTTCCAACCTCCCAGAACGGTCATCGAGGGCCTCAAAAGAGCGGTTGAAGATGGTCACAACAAGTACGGCCCCACCGCCGGTATCATGCCCCTGCGAAACGCCATTGCACGGGATTTGAAGAAATATCATGCCGATGTGTCGGCGGAGAACGTTCTGGTAACATCTTCGGGGAGCGAAGCGCTCATGGTGCTGATGCAATCGCTGGTAAATCCCGGTGACGAGGTGCTTTACCCCAATCCCGGATTCGTCCTTTACGAACCCCAGACCAAGATGGCCGGTGGACGTCCCGTTGATTACCCCCTGCGCCAGGAAAACGGTTTTGTTCCCCAGGTGGCGGATCTTGAAAAGAGGGTCACCGAGAAAACGTCGGTGCTTATCGTGAACTCGCCGTCAAACCCCACAGGTGCCGTTTTGAACGACAGCCAGATACGGGATATTTGCAGCTTTGCCGATGAACATGACCTGGCCATTGTATCCGATGAGGTATATGACAGGATGGTCTACGAAGGTAGCCACATTTCGTTTCTGGGGCACAGCCCCAACGTGTTCATGGTGAATTCCTTTTCCAAGACCTTTGCCATGACGGGTTGGCGGTTGGGTTACATATCCGGTCCCGCGGAATACATGCCCGATATGGTCAAGACCCATTACCACACTGTGGCATGCCCCCCCACGCCAATTCAGGTGGCGGCCCTGGCCGGGTTGGAAGGTCCCAAACACGAGCTGGATGCCATGGTCAGCGAGTTCAAATCACGTCGGGACCTAATAGTGAAACTGATTAACGATATCGACGGTTTGACGTGCCTCATGCCCAAGGGAGCCTTTTACGCATTCCCGTCATACGATTTCAACATGAAATCCGCTGACCTTGCCATGGAACTGCTCAAGAACGGTCTTGTAAGCTCTCCCGGTTCGGCCTTTGGCACCGGCGGAGAGGGGCATATCAGGTTTTCCTATGCAAACTCCAAGGCCAACATTGAAAAGGGCATGGCAATAGTTGACAAGGTTATGGGCTCCATCGGGAAATGAACGTTCGGAAAAGGTAATGTCCCACCGATACCTTCGGGACCCCATGTCCGCCATAGAAGTGAAAACAAGGTTGATCCTGGCACTGGATGTTGTCAAGAAGGACAGGGCGGTGGAAATTGCCAGCTCCGTTTCCGGTACTGTTGATGCCGTCAAGATCGGATGGCCAGCCGTTTTGGGATGCGGACCCGAGATCATAACCGAGCTTGCCGAGAAAAATCCCATCATCTGCGATTTCAAGGTGGCGGATATTCCCAATACGAATAGGTTGATCGCCCGGGAGGCGTTCAGGCTCGGCACGTCTGCCATAATAGCTCAGGGGTTTGTTGGATCGGATTCCGTTCAGGCGCTGGTGGAGGAAAGCGGAGGGGCAACCTATGTGGTCACGGAGATGTCACACCCCGGAGGGGCCGAGTTCACCCAGCCCAATGCCGAGGCCCTGGCAAAACTTGCCCGGGATTGCAAAGCAGCCGGTGTGGTGGCACCGGCAACCCGTCCGGAAAGGCTGGCGAGGGTCAGGGAGATCGTGGGCGATCTTCAGATAATATCCCCGGGAGTGGGAGCCCAGGGCGGCAACCTCGCTGATGCCCTCCACGCCGGTGCGGACCTGCTGATCGTGGGACGGGCTATATACAATTCGGACGATCCCAGGTCGGCGGCGCTTGCTCTTGCCGAAGAGATTGAAAGGGCATTATGAACCCGCAAATTCGGGCTTCAATCGATCCATATTATATGTTGATCACTGGGGCCTGGGCGTCCCGCACTCGGGACACTTGTCCTCTCCTTCCAGGATATACTCGTCGCAGTTGGGGCACTTGATCTTCATGACAAGAAGTTCTTTTTCGTGAAGGTCCCTGGCCACGAACTCGAAGGCCACTTGAACATCCTCCATACTGCGGGCTGCTGTGCACATCATCTTTCCGTTGTTGAAGAGAAGGATTACGATCTTGGGATCATCCAGTCTGCAGATCACACCTGGGAACCGGTCCGGGTTGTACTCGCAATTGGGAAGCTGCTGGGCTATGGTATCCAGATCAAGCTCGGTCATGAGGTCTACCGATGCGATGATGTTCTCTATTGAAATGTCCATGGTAAACCCGGCCTCCGGGACCCGTACAATGCCGCAACGGCGATAAAAGTTTTGTCTTTCCCACACCGTCCCCACGCCGTTCCCCACTCAGGCCACATATTGATAATGCGGGATGAATAAAAACCAAACGGTTAATATCTCAAAGAGACATTCCATCTCGATCACAGTGGCGAAAAAAAGCAAAAACGATGACCCTGAATCCCAGGTTCAGTCCCTGATAAACGAGGGAAACCTTCTCTTTGCACAGGGGATGTTCCGAAAGGCCATTTCAAGGTTCGATGACGCCCTCAAGATCGCTCCCACCGACGAGGTTATCTGGACGAACAAGGGGGTTGCCCTTGAGGCCCAGGGCAAGGTGAAAGACGCTATCAAGTGTTTCGATGTTGCCCTGGAACACAATTCCAAGTACGAGCTTGCATGGTACAACAGGGCCAACACGCAACGGGACCTGGGCGAGATCGATGATGCCATTAAATGTTATGAAAGGGCCATCCGGATAAATCCACAATTCGAGGACGCCTGGCATGATAAGGGAAACCTGTACTACGTCATGACGGAGTACAAGAAGGCAATCCACTGCTATGACAAGCTGCTGGCCCTGGGGTCAGTGTCGGAGCTCATTTACAACAACAAGGGGGTTGCCCTGGACGCTCTGAACAGGACAAAGGATGCTCAGGAATGTTACAGGGTGGCCATTAAGATCAATCCAAGCTACGAGCTGGCCTATCTCAATTTGGGAAATTCACTGATGGAATCCGGCGAGTACAAAAACGCCATGGACCAGTATGACAGTGCCATTGAACTCGTGGCGCAATTCCCGGAGGCCTGGAAAGGCAAGGGGGACGCACTGAGATACCTGAAGCGTTTCCCGGACGCGCTGGAATGCTATGACGTTGCCCTGGAAATGGAGAAGACATACGGAGATGCCTGGAGAGGAAAAGGGGATACACTGGCCGCCATGGGACGGTACCAGGAAGCCCTGGATTGTTTTAAAAAAGTGATAAAGTTCGAGGGTGGGGACGACCCGGCTGTGCACGCTGCCATGGGTGACTGTTTCGGGGTTCTTGGAAAGACCGCAAAGGCCAAGGCCGCCTACGCAAAATCCCTGGATATTAGGGATGACCAGGCCGTGCGGGACAGGCTGGAAAAGCTTCTGTGGAGAGAGGAGAAGAAAAAAAAGCTGTGATGCGGGCTCCGTTTACTTGGGAAAGAACGAGTCCAGGTCGTCCCATCCTGTTTTCAGTTTTTTCAGTTCTTCCGTCAACCGATCAAGGGGAACGCGAAGCTGCCTTTCCCCGTCCCTCTCCCTGATGGTGACAGTATCGTCGGAAAGTGTGTCATGGTCCACGGTGATGCAGAACGGTGTCCCGGCCTCGTCCATGCGGGCATAGCGTCTTCCGATGGAGTCGGACTGGTCGTAGTACACGGTGAAACCTTTCTCCCTCAGTTCATCTGCCACGGGCGCCGCCTTTTGGGCCAACCCGTCCTTCTTCATGAGAGGGAAGACTCCCAAGTCATAGGGCGACACTTCAGGACGAAGCCGCATGACCCGGTAATTATCTTTCTTTTCCCAGAATGCGTGTTCCATGACACAGTAGAATATCCGGTCAATTCCAAACGACGGTTCAATGACATTGGGGGTGAATCGCCTGCCGGAGACCTTTTCCTCCACTTCCCTGACCTCAAAACAGTTATTCGGGATCTCAAAGTCCTTCCCGTTCAGGTTTATCGACACCGGTCCGGAACCTGTGGGCGGGTCCATACCTTCCAGCACTCGGGCCACTTCCTTGGAATCCCCTCTGAACATGGGACCCAGCGCTTTGAGGTCGGGAATGATCCTGGTGTGTTTCTCTATTCTGGGCTCATCGTAGGGTTTGAACGCTGTAAGGTCGGTTCTGGAATGTTGAGCATGACGTGTGAGGTCGTATGCTGACCGGTCGGCTATGCCCACAAGTTCGATCCACCCGAAGGATGTGAGCGCCTCTGCGTCCCAGCAGTCCTGGGCGTAATGCGCCATCTCACTGTCCAGGTGCTGCCTGAACCGGACCTTGTCCGGGTGAAGACCTATCCTGATCAGGAACTGGTATGTCCTCCCGATGTAGGTGGCCAGCATCTCATTGGCAATATGCCCCTCTTTTATGGCAGTTTCCAGGGTTGTTTTGGTGGCCTCTCCTTCGTTGGCCTTGGACTTCAACGGGATATTTTGGTCCTTGACCTGCGGAAAACTTGCATTGGATTTATCCTCGGGGTCCACGAACACCTCCAGTTCGGCCATGTGGAATTCACGGAGCCGTATCATCCCCTGCCTGGGCGATATCTCGTTTCTATGCCCCCGTCCCAGCTGGGCAATCCCAAAGGGAAGCTGCTCCCTTGCCAGCCTGTAGAGGAGATGGAAGTTGGTGAAAATGCCCTGGGCCGTTTCAGGTCTTAGGTAGGCTCTCAGGCCGTTTATTGGTCGGATGCTGGTCTGGAACATCAGGTTAACTGGTTCAGGGTTTGGGTTTTGGTATGTTTCTCCGCATATTGGACACGAAATATCATGTTTGAGCAGCTCTTCACGAAGAGCGTCCCGATCCAGGCTGTCCGCATTGGGATGCAGCCCCTCCAGCAAATGGTCCGCGCGAAAGGGTTGGGCGCATTTCTCGTTGGTGCACTGGACAACGAAATCAGTGAATTCTGATACATGGCCAGATGCCTTGAAAACCACCTCCGGGGTTATGGATGGACAATCTATCTCCATGTTCCCTTCGGCATGGACGAATATCTCGCGCCATATGTTCTCGATACGGTTCTTCGTGGCACATCCCAGCGGTCCGAAATCGAAAAAACCCGCGGATCCTCCGTATATATCATAGGACGGCCAGAAAAAGCCCCTCCGTTTTGCCAGGGCCATGACCCTGTCCGAAAGCCCCTCGTCCACCTGGGGCATATTGGCATCCTCCATATTCCGTCCTCACGCCTCAACGGGCGGCGGACGCTTGTACAGGGCCGATATGACATCAAGCTCGTAGGCCATTGCTATCAATCGGTCCTCATCGTCACGGATGGGCAGCTGGGCAAAGTCGTACTTTCGCATGAGCCTGGCACACTTGCTCACGGAAGTTCTAAGAAAAACAGAGGTCGGATCCTTGATCATGACCTCTTTGACATGAACGTTGGGTAGGTCCACCTTGGATTCCTCGTAGTAGAGCTTGATAACGTTTCGAAGTCCTTCCCAGGTCCAATCGTCCTCATCATCCTCGACCCCCAGTTTGGTCAGCACCCTTTTCTTGTCGATATAACTGAGTTTGAAAAGGTCCCGGTCGGTGATTATTCCGCAGAGCCGGGCATCGGTGTCTAGGACCGGCAGGGCAAAAACCTTGGACAGACGGATTATCCTCAAGGCAACGTTGAGGGGGGTTTCCTGGAATATCGGTACACATGGGTTGGTTATGTATTTCTCAATGGGTACGTCTATGTCCCTTTTCTCCACGATCAACATGAGATCAGTGGGGGACACGATACCCAGGAGCTTGCGATCCTTGTCGATCACGGGTATGTGATATCCGGTCTGGGAACTGAACATGATATGGGCCGCTTCCTCGATGGGATCATCCGGTTTGAGGGTTGGCGGAACATTGTCCATGAGAACGGCAAGTTGTTCCTCGTTCGGGTTGGAGAAGATATCCGCCCGGGTTATGGTCCCGGCCAGGGTGCCATCCTTTTTTACAGCCGGCAGTCCCGTTATGTTGTGTTTTATCAAGGTCTTCAGGACATCAGACCTGGTTCCCGGTATGCTGGCAACCACCGGGTCTTTCACCATCACTTCTTCGACCTTCATGTCCGGTCCACCTTTTGTTCGATCAGTTCCTCCGGGGAAAACGGGCGTCCATCCGCCATTATGAGGGATATCCGCTGGGCCAGATCCCCTCCCGCAAGGGCTTCATGAAACCTTTCGGGAGGAATGGAAAGGACCAGGAAATCTGCCCTTTCCCCAGTGGTGCCGCTCAACGTTTGCTGGCCATTTATAATTTTCTTCCCGACCAATTGCTGGCCGTGCCACAGGCGGTCCGGGTTGATGTGTCTGGAATGGTGTCTGAGTGTGTATCCCATCTCCGAAAAAATGTCAGGTGTTGCGCTCATGGCGTTGTCCGTACCCAGGGCGAATTCGACGTTGTTGCGGACCAGCTTATCCATGGGTGCCTTGAGTCCGAACAGCGCGTTTGCCCGGGGGCAGACTGCCACGGGGACATTTTCCTGAGCCAGCCGCTGGAAATCCGAATCTGTCCCCTTTACCATGTGAACCAGGAAATCCGGTCCCAGCTCTAAAATATCGTCAATGTTCTCTCTTATGTTCTCGGACGCGTGGAGGGCAAAACGCCCTTTCTTTCCATGAACGTGTTTTGCCACCTTCTCCAGCTCGGACGGTTCCCAGTCGCACAGTGCTGAAACCGATATGCCGGAACACCTGTCCAGGATTGCGTTCAGCTCCACAGGATCGTAGGAAAGGCCGGCGGGCCTTCCCAGCGCTTCGGCCCGTATGGGGATCTCACCTGCTGCTTGCTTGAGGATTCTCAGTCCTCTGATGCCGCCTTCCCTGAAATCCACAATACCGCCACATCCCGCTGCGAACGCCTCCTTGATGTAGATGGTCATGTCCAAGATGAGTTGATCATCATCGGTGTTCTCAAGGTGCCTATGCTTAATTCCGTTTGGGGGAGCTACAATATTATTTAGCGACCTCCCCTTTTTAAGGTGTCGCCGTACCATATCTTTTATGCCCCGATCACCGCTGTGAACGTGTGCATTGATAGGCCGAGGGATCACCAGACCCTTGAGCGATGGTTCAACCTCTGGTGTGGTGTAAGTCCCTGTGACTATACCGTCTTCCACGCTGACATATCCTTTCTCAATTGAACCGTTGGCCCAAACGTGTCCACCGTAACATTTCACACTGCGGGTAAGGAATGGTTGGGAAATTAAAGGTATGTTTTTAACCACATTTTTGGGTTAATGTGATTTTTATCTTTCATGTGATTAATGTATATAATAACAGAAGGTTAAACAATCCGCCCTTACGTTTAAACTTTTAAGGCATTTAGTTTATGTTCCAAAAGCGATATAATATGATCGCCATGGCAAAGCCCGATCCAGACAAACAAAAGATAGGTGAAGCCTTCATACGCAAGTGGGAGAAGAAATATCCCGAGACCCGCGATGAGTCCACCTACCGGACCCTGCCCATGAAGACGAAGCATGGTCTGGAGAAGAAACCCGCAGGCGGAGTCAGATCCGGCAGGGCTCCTGCCGGTATTACCAACGGCTCCCGTCGAGGCATGACCAACGGTATTCGGGGTGGGAAGAGGGGTCTTACGAACGGCGGAGCGAGCACCCATGCCCTTGGCAAGGCCGCGGGCCTTACCAACGGCTCCCGCCGAGGAATGACCAACGGCGGGGCCAAAAAAGGTGGGAAAGGAAACGCCTATGCCCTTCGCCAGGCCAATGCCGCTCGATCGATGGAACATCGAGCGAGGGGTACAGGGGCCATCGGCCCCGCTGGCCTGACGAACGGCAATGGTCTGACGAACGGGTCCAGGAGAGGTATGACCAACGGTCTTGGTGGTGGAAGGAGGGGCATAACTAACGGCGGGGCCAAAAAAGGTGGGAAAGGAAACGCCTATGCCCTTCGCCAGGTCGATGGCCTGACGAACGGCAATGGTCTTACCAATGGCTCCCGCCGAGGCCTTATCAATGGGAACGGAGTAAGCATAGGTCTCTGGCGTCGTGGCCTCACCAATGGTAACGGTCTTACCAATGGTAACGGTCTTACCAATGGAAACGGCCTTACAAACGGCCTCCGGATGGGTTTCATCAACGGCAACGGTCTTACCAATGGTTTCGATCCCTCCGTTATCAAGGACGAGAACCTTCGACAGAGGGTGGCGCTTCTTCAGCATCAGTCCCGGCGTCGGAAGCTGATGACCATTGGCGTTATCGCTTTGATGATAGCAGTGCCCTACATAATCTTCCAGATGGAACTTGGCGAGCGGGAAGTGGCCGGGATATCCATTGACGGGGATTTCGGTGACTGGGAAGGTATTACCATGTATACCGATCCAATGGACCAGGCCCGATCCAATCTTGACATTCGCACTTATTCCATGGATGATAGCAGGGAACGGCTGTCACTTTTCATCGAGACCGCATCGCCAATGTTCGCCATGGGTAATTCGACCCAGGTCCCCGATGATGAAGGAGAAGAAAATGGAGAACGATACCTGGAAACCCAGATCGTCGTCTTTCTGGACACCGATGATGATCAGGATACCGGATATTTCATTGGCGGGCTGGGGGCGGATTCGAAGTTGCATCTGTCCGGTTACGACGGCAATGTGAAGTCCGCGTCCAATAGCCTGTTCACTCGAAGGAACAGATCGGATGACTGGAACGGCTGGACAACCTACTCCACCTTCACCGCTTCGGTTGCAGGACAGAAGATGGAGTTTCAGATACCCTTCAGCGACATCAGGTATGGTGGTGACGGCCCCGTCAAGGCCGTGTTTCAGACCGCCAACGGTATGGGAGACGAGGACCAGTCGGACCACGTGATATCCACCGAAGGTGGTTCGTTACGGGCCGAGGAGGAGTCCGTAAGCAAAGACCAGGTTGTGGGAACCGACCATTCCATGGAAACCCACCCTTTCCTGGCCATTAACCTTTCGGCCCAGGGCGAACCTGTGAGCGTTGAATCCATGACCTTCAAGGTACTGGGATCAGCCACTCTTGATGACATTTCTTATGTCTTTCTCCACGAGGATGACGGTGACGGAGTGTTCGATAACGACCCGGTTTATCAGACCGGGAACCTCCCCACTGACGGCAGTCGTGAGGTTACCCTTCCAATGAAGGGGCTTACCGTGGAACAGGGGACCAACCTGACCTTCTTTGCCGGGATACAGCTCACCGAGACTGCCAGGACCTACGAGACCGTCGGTCTGGAACTTCTGGATGTTACGACAAACAGCGGTGCAACGGTGATAAGGCCGGCCTGGGCGTCCGGGTCCAATCGGATGGTGGAGTACATCGGCGCAGTGCCACATTTCGTGCGCATAGACGGCGGCTTTGCTGACTGGGCCAGCATCCCCAGTCACAGTACCGAGACAGGGAACGTGGATAATCTGAACGTGGACCTGACCGAATACCGGTGGACCTCCGACCAGGACGATCTCTTCTTCTACATGAAGGTGGAGCGCACCATGCTTGGTGGTGTTACTGTCCCCTTATCCCCCTCTTTTTATTCACCTGATGATGAAAGGGCCCAGCAGAGGCTCATCGACGAGGAAACCCAGGCAAGGCTGGATTCGGATTACGACGGCGTGGAGGATGAAATGGACGAGTACCCCTTCGACTACGATAACGACGGTGTTCCAGATAAAGAAGATAGTGATGATGACAATGACGGAATCCCGGATTACGATGATCCTTACCTGGGGACACAGTTGATCGTTCCCGGAGACCTCGGTCCCGATGTGATGGAGCCGCTTCTTTCTTCCGACAAGGCGCACGTGTTCATAGACACGGACGGGCGATCGGATACTGGGTTTTCCCTGGTGGAGTACTCGCTGGGCGCCGAGATCATGGTGGAGGTGTCCGGCAGGTTCAACCGTGTGGAGGAGTCGATCTACTCACAATGGGTGGACGGTGGATGGGAACAGATCGGGAAGGCCCCTTTCGGCATAGACGGTTCCAGACTGGAGGTTTCCATTCCGAAGGATGCGCTCAATCTCACCGGTTCCACCATCAGGTTGTTCTTCCATACCGCTGACTTTGCCGATAACCAGGACATGGCCGGGACCATTCGAACCATATCATCATCCCTCAGGGCACCCGAGCTGTCCACCGATTCCGATGTAACACCTGTGTACGAACCCTCCGAGAACGTTCTGGAACACGGGATCGCATCCACCCGGGGCGGGTATGTCATCCAGACCCGGTTCGCCCAGCGGCCCTTGCAGGGCGTGGCCAGAGCAAACAACAGGCGTTACACATCTGTTGATATCAAGTCCATGCGGATCGATAACGAAGCGGTGGGCAGACGGAGTTCGATGCTTGACCTTGACGGTGACGGCCTGAGCAACCTGGAGGACCCGGATGACGATGGAGACGGGGTTAGTGACGCCGTGGACGAGTATTTGGGTGGAACCTACCTGGGAAAGGACCTTCTGGACTCCACAAGCTTCATTCGATCAATGGGTGTCTTCGATTCCACCACCATAGAAATCGAGATCGATGCCGATGATTCCACCGACACAGGATATGTGGAAGAGAACCAGAACGCGCTGTCTCAGTACAACATTCAGGGAAACGGTCGAGTGATATCGGGAATAGGCGCCGATTATCGTATTGTGGTGCAGGGCCGTTTTGGAAGGGTCGAGGGCGCCCAGCTCCAGCGGTTTTCAGGGAATGTTCAGACAAGCCCGGCGTGGGAATGGGTCGGTGATCTGAGGCCCAGGCTGGAGGGGGACATCCTCACCGTTTCCATGGTGAGGGAGGCGCTGTGTAACCCGTCAGAAAACATCCGGGCCCGGGTATCGACATCCGGCGGGGACGTGACATCTGCGGCTGAATCCGAAGAATCGACCGGGTTTGAACCGGGCCAGACCCCGGGCGACAGGGTCATCACCCTGCTGGACCTTTCCAGGACCGACGTGGGCGTGGTGGATCTGGGTGACGATGTCTTCAGAATCGACCGGGACCTGGATATCCCAGAAGGGGTGGAACTTGTGATCCATCCCGGCCAGGAGGTCCGCTGCGCGGATGGGATCCGGATAACCGTTCACGGTATCATAACCGCCGAAGGCACATCGCCCCAGTCAAAGGACGTGGTCTTCACCTGGGCCGCTCTCGAGCAGAACTGGGACGGTATATACTTCCCCAAAAACGTTCAGGCCGATCTTTCCACCTTCACAAACTTGACGGTCCGGTATTCCAAGAAAGGAATATCCGCCGAGGGGTCGAAGCCCCACAAGGAGAACGTGGACATTGTGTCATCCCCGGACCGGAAGAACCTGGACGATCTGGTGGACGGCAGGTCCCTTGAAAAGATGGAGGCAAATACCTACCTGGTCCGCGGCAGGATACTTGTTCCCACCCAACAGGAGGTAATGATCAAACAGGGAAGCACGCTCATTTTTTCCAATGGTGGATATTTCGACGTGTACGGTCACGTCAGGGCCAATGGCACCGATGAGGAACCGGTGAAGATACTCCTCATGGATGGCTGTTTCGATTCCGATGGCTTTGTTTACCATGGCAACGATGAGTTGAGCCTTCTTGACAATTGCCTGTTCCATCGAAGGGTTCAGCTGGGTCTGGTGGCGGGAGTGGAAACCTGTCCCGAAACGCATCCCGGTTACATGCATCTCGGTTACATCGATGATAATATGTGCTGGGAAGAACCCGCGTTCGAAACGGGATCGGTTGTGGGGGCCGAAAGAGGTGGTCGGATCGTAGGCGGACCGGGATCGGATACCCTGCACTCATCTCCGAATATTGACATCCCGGCGGCATCGGGCCTGTCGGTGTCGGAACCCGCCAGGATCGGGAGGTTCGACCCGGATACGGGGGAGAGTGCCTTTGTCGATACCGGGGGCGATGAGAAAACTGATGGGAGTTACCTGATCGGCTCGGGATCCAACGACGGAGCCCCGTCCATCAGAACGGATTTCAGCTCCGATGGGACGGGTGGAGCCTGGGATTCGGATACCTCATGGAACAATACGGGTGTTCCCGACGGGACCGATGACACCGCCACCATTCTCAGCACCGATACCATTACAGAACCCGCCTCCGGTGACATCACCGTGGGAAATCTCACGATCAACAGCGGCGGCACCCTGGACCTCACGGGCTGGAGCGGGACTCTCAATATCAGCGGCAACTTCACAAACAACGGGACGTTCACCTGCGGCACGGGCACGGTCAACCTCAACGGTTCAGGATCGGACCAGATCGTCGGCGGCAGCTCGGACACTACTTTCTACGATCTGGATATAAACACCGACTCGTCCTATTCTACCTACTGGAAATCCACATCTACCCTTTCCAGCGCCAGCGGCACCATCGAGCACGAACTGACCGTGGGGAGCGGCCGCAAGTTCTGCATAAACGATGACGATGATGACAGCACGGACATGACAGTCACCCTCGGAACGTCATCGGCATCGGCAACCGTGGTCAACAGCGGGCATATCGTCATGTGGGGGAAGGATGATGACGATGACCGGGCCATATTCAAGGGATACAGCACCACATACAGGGCCCTGTGGGACGGTACGAATTACGGAAAGATCGTGTTCTATGATGTGTCAACCGATTCGGCGAACAGCGGGATGGGGATAATGGAGAACGTGGACTTCGAGACCAATTCCGTTGACTGGACAGCTGACGTGGGCAGCGATTACGCTTCCACGGACGGGACCGTCCGCATGTATTACGATTCGACGCCTTACTATTCCGATGCCACGTTCAAGAACGTTCTTTTTGCTGACCTGGAACTGAACTACAACCAGGTATCTTGTGACGTTAACATTGACACTGGCGGAACGGTCACCGACATGGTGTGGAACGCCGCGGCGGCCAATGCGGATCTGGTTCTGTTGGGATCCTGTGCATTCACCGTCAAGGGCGACTGGACCCACAACACCGGCCGTCTTTCGGAGAACACCAGCACGGTCACCTTTTCCAGTTCCGCCTCCGAGACCATCACCACCGGCGGGGACGATTCTCTCAAGGATTTCTACAACCTGGAGATCGAGGGCTCTGGAACCCAGACCCTTTCAGGGAACCTGAAGGTCACCAACAACCTGATAGTTGACCAGGGGACCTTCAACGCCGCCAATTACGATGTGACAGTTGAAGGGGATCTGGATTCCGATGACGCCGGAGACCTGACACGGACGCTGGACATGGGCTCCGGCACCTGGACGGTTACCGGGAACTGGTGCGCCGGCGGGACCAATATCACCCAGACCTACGACACATCCACGGTTGTGATGGATGGTACCAGTAGTATAGATCCTCCGAACGTGACTGTGTCAAGTGAAAAATTCTACAACCTCACCTGCGGCCAGTCCGGAAGCACCACAACCGCCCTCAACGATTTTGGCGTGGCGAACACCTTAACCGTGGGGACGGGAACCCTGACAAGCGGGTCCAGCATAAACCTGTTCCTTTACAAGACCGGTGACGCCTTCTCTTTTGACCCCAGTGCCACCGTGAATATTGGATACCTGTGCTTCCACGGTTCCACCCAGAACCTCCCCGCCTTCACATACGACTGCTCTATACGGGTGACCGGCACAAGTTGTACCGTTACGCAGACAGGTATGGTGGCTATCAACGGCGATCTTCTGGTGGATGGAGATGGTAACGGAGATCGCAATTCCGATTACACCACCAATAATAACGACCTTGACGTGAGCGGGGATATACAGGCCGGTGTGTCCGGGGGAGGGACCCAGGTCCAGGATTTGACATACGGCAGTGCAACCGTGAATGTCGGAGGTGACCATATCATATATACCAACGGGAACCTGAGCTCTGCATCAGCAACCCTCATAGTGGATGGCACCGGTGCCCAGCTGATCGGCGGTGACGACAGCCTTTCGGTCCCGACGCTTCAGATCGATGATACGGGTTCAAGAACGGTAACCATGGGCGTAAACGTCACTGTGACCACCCTCACCTGGGACGATTCTGCCAACACCGCAGACATCCAGCTGGGTAACGGTTCTGCTGTTAACCTTGATATCAACGGGTCCATAACCATACCTACAAACGGAGCACTCAACTCCACCAGCGGAAGCGACGTGTACATCGACGATGACTGGACCAACAACGGGTCCTTCAGCCACGGGGACGATAGCGGTTGCAGGGTGACTTTTAATTCGTCATATTCAAGTTTCATCACCGGTGACACCGAGTTTTATAACCTGTACGTTTCAAAAACATTGTACGATGACACCGTGAACGTCACGGCCAACATCACTGTCAAGGGATCTCTGTATCATACGAAAGGTGAGATCTACATGAACAGTTATACCCACGATATCCATGACATTACCATATCGAACTGTGGAAATTATGCCTATCAACTGTATGCGGAATCATCCACGATATACCTGAGCGGTAGCCTGACCATGGCCTATGAAGAGGAATTTAGCGGTGGCACATCCACTTTCATATTAGACGGCACGGGAAACCAGCAGGTGGGGTATTCAAGCTATTATTATGCCAATCCCAGTATACGTTTCCCCACCATGGAGATCAACAAGTCATCTGGCGATCTCGATATCCAGGGCGGGGACGTGGTGGAAACAGGTGACCTTACAAGTTCAAGTTCCATAACCGTTGACAGCACCTCTTCAGGATGGGCATACCTCGAGTGCACCGGCGACATTGATATCGATGGCCTGACCTTCAGCGCGGTTCAACTGGAGATATCCGGATCGGGATCGGTCACAAAACTGGACAACTGCACCTTTTCGGATTTCCCGGTGACCGTCGGGGATTATATTTATGTCACACGTACAAATCTTAGCCTGACATCCTACAATTGCGTGTTCAACCTGAACGGATCATATCCTCACACGTCCACCAGCTACAACAACGTGCATGTTGACGGGACCGGGACAACCATTATGTTCATCAATGCCACCGGTTCGAGAGCGGGTGAATCGTATGACTCCGATCAGGATGACGGTGAGGCAGGATATGCAAACTGGCAGACGCTGATCATAAGCAACGGTACCGGCGGCGGCAACTGGAGCTCCACATCCACCTGGGACGGCGGTGTGGTGCCGGGCAACACCGATGCGGTGCAGATAAGAAACGGTGATGAGGTCACACTGGATACAAGTGACGAGACAATGATACTGCGGGTGGAAAGCGGCGGCACCTTCAACGGAGGATCGTCGGTTACTCTGACCCTCAACGGCACCACGACTGACCTTTCAGATTACTCATCCATCGATTACGTGTTCGACCCCGACGGCACCTTCAACTGCCAGACCGGTACCATCAAGTTCACCGGTGACGACGGGACCACGGATATCAACATCGCGGCCACCACCTACAACGATCTGACCTTCGATGACAGCGGCGGTTCAGCCGAGTACGTGGCCGCCGGCAGCTTCACGGTCGGGGGAAACCTTTCAGTACTGGGCGGTTGGTTTTACGTAGTCGGATACACGGTGGAGGTGGACGGCACGGCGGACATTGATGACGAACTGGAGATCCAGACCGGAACCTTTGATTCTGATGGAACCTTCGATGCAACCGGCGGCACGGTGGATTTCAACAGCAATGGATATCTTCGGATCGGGGGAACGGTCACAAGCTTCGGCACCCTGGATGAAAGCCTTGGCTATGTTTACTATGACGGAAGCGGCCAGACAATCCTTTCAGACACCTATAACATGCTTGCGGCCGATCAGTCGGGTACCAAGACCCTGGACGGCAATATCACAACGACGAAAGATGTGATAGTCGATAACGGTGCAACCCTGGACACCTCTACCTATTCTTTGACCGTAAACGATGAGATGTACGTGTACTCTGGATCCACCCTTGACCTGGGCAGCAGCAGTTCACATACCGTGGCAGATGATGTTTTCGTGGAAGGTACCATTGACGGCGATTCGTCAACATTGACCATCAACGGCGGGTATATCAGACCCTATTCCGGCTCGTCCATCCTGTTTTACAACCTGACCATAAGCGGCACCGTCTATGCCTATCAGAGCAGCACGTATGATGGGACCACGGTGGGCGTGGAGAACACCTTGACGATTAACTCCTCGGCAACCTTTTATATCTATGATTTTTCAAACAATGACGGATCTGACATCGAGGTGGTGGTCGGCACAGCCATTTCGTCCGGGACCATAGTCAACAACGGGCAGATAACCCTCAACGGTGATGATGATACGGATGACCGGGCCGTGTTGCGGGGATACGATTCTGATCACAAGGCCGCCTGGTCGTCCACCGAGTCCGGTGGCAAGATATATCTCTATGATTACACGACGGCCACCAACACCTCGGGTTTCAGCAGACTGGCAAACCTCGATTTCGGAAGTTATGACTGGACGGTGGAAGTGGGTTCTTCCCCGTCAAATGGAGAGATGCACCTATCCGCAAATACAAATTATTACTCGGATGTGAACTTCGAGAACATAATTTTTGATGATCTGAGCTTCAACTTCAGCGCCGCCGGGACCACCTTCGACCAGTATTTCGACATCCATTTCCGGGGAGACAATACGGTCAACGACATAACATGGGCAGCGACCTACAACCATGATACCTACCTGCACGACACCTGCACCCTGACCGTTACCGGCAACTGGGACCGTAACTACGATTCCGATACCTTTGACGACGGCAGCAGCACGGTAATCTTTGCCGGCAGCGATACCCAGACCATCGATCATACTACTGGTACAAGTTACAGTTTCTACAACCTGACCATCGCTAACACCTATGCAACCCCCGATGCCACCTATGATGTCGATCCGGATGGTTCTATCTACGTAGATAACGACCTGGTGGTGTCCGATGGAAGGTTCTCTGTCCATTCCAGTTCCGTTTTCAAGAACGTGTCGGTCACGTACACAGATGCCGGCATAAACGGCATACTTTACCTGGACGGTTCCATAACAGTGAACGGCAACTGGTCGGTTGCGTCCTCTGCCACATTCACATCCAATTCCACCACGGTTACCTTCGACGGGTCCGGTGAACAGTACATCTATTCCGGCGGCACCGATTCCGATCACGATTTCCACGATGTCACCGTGGACACCTACGATATCACAAACAAGGGACGTTACCTGACTGATGATCTGGATATTGACAATGATCTTAACATAGGCAACGGCACATTCACGCTGCATGACGGTGCCACCGGTTACAACGTTACGGTCGGCGGTGACATAACCGGCACTTCCACGGGGGCATATCTGTACGGAGGCAGCGGTGCCACGGGGTCCACCGTGACCATGGATGCATCTTCAGGCACTGTTTACATCCAGAGCGACAGCAATAATTTCGATTTCCACAACCTGGTGATATCCGCCACCGTGTACTGGAATCAAGACAGCAGTAACTATGACGGCGACGGTTCTGTACGAAACAACCTGACAGTGAGCACAGGTGAATATTTCAAGTTACTGGACAGTAATAGCGACACGGACGATCTGGTGCTGACCATAGGCGAATCCGGGTCTCCCGGCACCATAACAAACGATGGGCTTATCGTGTTGGATGGCACCGATAATACGGATGACCGGGCGATCCTCAAGGGGTACGATGCAGACAACTTGGCGGTGTGGGCCGGTACCAGCTCCGGCGGCGTGCTTGAGATATACGATAACAGTTCAAGCCCGGGTTTTTCCCAGATCCAGTACATTGATTTCTCGGCCTTTGACTGGACAGTTGATGATACCACGACAAACCCGGGTAACGGTTACATCTGGCTCTATTCCAACGAGTCAACTAACGGCAGTAACCTCAACGTGTCGTACTGTATATTCAACGATCTTACCGTATCAACCTCAACTACGTACGCTTATACCTATCTGTACAACACGGTATGGTTCAAGGGCGATATTATCATTGATGGGTATTTCAACGGCACAACTCAGTCCGCAACGGTTTCTCTGATAGGCACGGGCAACCAGGTCATGGGAGGCACCACGGCCACATTGGGGTATTATTCCATTGGCACCCTGCACTTGGACGATACGGCGGCCCGGACCGTTTACATCGGTGATTCCACCAACACGGGAAAGTCCATCGTATGCGACGGGCTCACCTGGGACGATTCGGAAAGTGCCGCGGACATCCAGGTGGGCAACGGCACCACGGTGTGGGACCTGGATATAAACGGGTCTGTCAGTATACCCGGCACTGCAACCCTCACCCTGGCCAACGGCAGCGATCTGGAGATCGAGGGAGACTGGACCAACAACGGATCATTCGTTCCCGGAACGGGAACGGTGGAGTTCGACGGAAATACCGACAACCTTTATGTTTACTCGAGCACCACGTTTTACAGCCTGACCCTGAACAAATCCGATGAGACCCACGATCTCTTTTTAGACGCCGATATTACAGTTACCGAGATGCTTCTCGTATCATCCGGGCGACTTTGGCTGGGTGATGGAAACACCCATTCCTTTAACGATGTCGACCTGGCATCTACCTATGGCAACTACCAGATGTGGGGCGATTCCGCCACGGTGACGGTGAGCGGTGATTGGGACCAGTACTATGACCATACCTGGTGGGATGACACGTCTTCAGTGACCTTCAACGGCACCGGCACCCAGAGCGTGTACACATCCAGTACAGATACCACCATAACATTCTACGATTTGACTGTAAACACCTCTGGCGGCAGTTTCAAGATCGAGGACGGCGTCACCCTTACAACCGACAACAGCTTCACCGATACCGGTTCAGCCACCATCGAGACCATGTCCACTTCCTGGGCCACCCTTCTGGTGAACGGTGACATGAACGTGGACGGCACCACGTTTACCCGGATCAAACTGAACCTGGCGGGTTCGGGAAGCATCACCGGTATGGACAACGCCAGTTTCTCGGGGTTCATTTCGACCCAGACCGATTACATGTACATAAGTCGCAGCAGTCTGGAGGTAAAAAGTACTAACTGTTCGTTTGTAAAGAACGGAATTTACCCGAGCACATCCACGAGTTACAACAACGTCCACATAAATGTGTCCGGGTCCGAGATCACATTCACCAACGCCACGGGGGACGCGTCCGGAGAGAACATGGATTATGATCAGCTGGGGACAGTGGCCTGGCAGACGCTGATCATAAGTAACGGCACCGGCGGCGGCAACTGGAGCTCCACATCCACCTGGGACGGCGGGGTGGTACCGGGCAACACCGATGCGGTCCAGATCAGAAACGGAGATATCGTTACCCTGGACGCCAGCGACGAGGCCATGCTTCTGTGGATCGAGACAGGGGGGACATTCAACGGAGGAACATCGGTTACCATGACCCTGAACGGAACGACCACCGATCTTTCGGATTATGGAACAATAGATTACGTGTTCGACCCCGACGGCACCTTTAACTGCCAGACCGGTACCATCAAGTTCACCGGTGACAGCGGTGTCTCGGACATATATATCGCCTCTACTACCTACTACAACCTTACCATGGACGATGGCGGCGGCACGGCGGAGTATCGGACTGCAGGTGACGTCACCGTGTCCAACGACCTGTCCGACCTGGGCGGTTGGTTCTACATTAACGATGATACGGTCACGGTGAACGGTGCCACGGATATCGATGACGAGCTGGCGTTCAGCGCGGAGGGCACATTCGATGCCAACGGCGCTTTCGACGCCACCGGCGGTGTTATTGATTTCCCAAGCTCAGGCGGTTATGGATACTTGAAACTGGGCGGCAGTGTTACCAGTCTGGGGAATATGGAGGTGGCAAACTATAGTAAGGTCTACTACGACGGTGGCGCCCAGACCATCGTGTCCGACACCTACTACAACCTGATCCTCCAAAACGCCGGGACCAAGACAGCCGGCGGCGATATTGATGTTTCAGATACATTCATCAACGAAACCACTTTTGACGGATCGACCCATACCCTCACGGTGAATTCGGGATACGTCTATACGAGCGTATCCTCCAGCACGACATTCAACAACCTGGCCTGTAGCGGTGGAGGTACCGTATATGTCGCGCAAACCTCCACATATCCGGGAACCCAGATCACCATCGACGGAATGCTGATAGTGGAAAGCGGTACCACCTTCGAAATATTGGACAATTACGATAATGACAGTGATATCACAGTGGTGATAGGCACGTCCGGCTCCCCGGGAACCGTCGTGAATGACGATCTGATAAGGTTGTACGGTTATGATGATGATAATGACCGATCGATACTGAAAGGGTACGATTCCTCCAACAAGGCAGTATGGTCCAATTCATCATCCGGCGGGGGCATTTTGTTTTACGATTTTGAGTCGCCTGATTCGGGTAACACGGGCCGATCCGCCATCCAGAACGTGGACTTTGCCACCAACTCGGTAAACTGGACAATAAACACGGGAACGATCAGCCCGAGCGGTGGATACATGCGTCTTTACTGTCATGACACCACAACCGATTCCTACTCGGATGCCAACTTCACCGATGTCGATTTTGCAAACCTGACCGTTGATTCGGTGGGGACAACCAGTTATGAAACATACTGTGATGTAAATCTCTTCGGGACATGCTCGGTTTCCGCCCTCACCATGGACAACACATCGAGTTATCACGAGCTTCAGCTGTATCAAGACTGCACACTTGAGCTCACCGGCGACCTGGCATACGATGCCGGGACCATTGATGCAACAAGAACGGGAGACACTATGGTCTTTTCCGGTACTGGCGCCCAGGCCATCAGTGGTAAGGGGATAAATCTGTACAACCTTACCATATCCAATCCCGGAAACACCGTTACTTTCAACGTTTCTACAGGTGATCTGACCGTCAACAACGATCTGGATATCAACAAGGGAACGTTTCAGCTGTATGACGGCGGCGATCTCCACGATGTGACCATCAACTACACAGACGGGTCCAACTACGGTACGTTGGACCTGGTGTCGAATATCACAGTCAGCGGCAGCTGGTACGCCCATTCCAGCGCCGTGTTCGACGCGGGAACGTATTCAGTCACTTTCGACGGGACCGGTGAGCAGTCCCTGGATTCCGGCGGCATTGGTGATAATCACGACTTCTACACGGTTGTCATCTCCACAACGGATTCCGGAAAGGGCAGGTACCTCACAGGTAATGATCTGGAGGTGGACAACACCTTTTCGATCTCGACCCGGTTTTCAATGCACGACGGTGCCAGTTCCCACGATGTAACGGTTCGCGGGAGCGTATATGGAACAAGCGCATCTGCGGTAATCGATCCCGGGACCGCTTCCACCTTCACCGTTGATACCACAACAACACCTGTATACATGGAAAGCGACAGCGACAGTTTCGTGTTCTACAACCTGGCTATCGCCAACTCATCCGGTGTCGTTTACTGGCGACAGAACGCCGGAAGTTATAACGGGAATGCAACAATAGAAAACGATCTTACCGTAAACAGCGGCAAGACCTTCATCATCCAGGATAACAATGACGATGGCGACAGCCTGACCATCACCGTGGGCCAGGACGGCGCACCGGGGACGATAACCAATAACGGTGTGATTCAGCTCTACGGTTATGACAGCACCAATGATCGTGCGACACTCAAGGGATACGATTCGGACGATCTGGCGGTGTGGGCCGGCACCAGCTCCGGCGGCGTGGTGGAAATATATGATATCAGTGCAAGCCCCGGGTTCTCCATGCTCCAGTACATAGATTTCTCGGCCTTTGACTGGGATGTGGAGGATGGTACCGGAAACCCTGGAAACGGTCACTTTTGGCTGTATTCCGATGAATCAACCTATGGAAGCCGGCTCAACCTTTCCTATTGCACGTTCAACGACCTTACCGTGTCCACCGATGACAATTATAACTATACATACCTCTACAACACGGTGTATTTCGAAGGGGACATCACAAACAACGGCTATTTCAGCGGCACCGCACAGTCCGCCACCACGTCCCTGACCGGTACCGGCAACCAGATAATCGGCGGTTCAATGAGCACCAATATGGGCACGCTTCATGTGGATGATACTGCTTCCAGGACGGTTTACATAGGAGACGCCACCAACACTGGAAGGGCCATCATATGCATAGGGCTCACCTGGGACAACTCGGCCACCACCGGTGACATCCAGGTGGGCAACGGCACCACGGTGTGGGACCTGGATATCAACAACGACATCAACATCCCGAGCAACGCCACACTGACCCTGGCCAACGGCAGCGATCTGGAGATAGAGGGAGACTGGACCAGAACCGGTACATTCATCCCGGGGACCGGCGGGGTGGAGTTCGACGGTGATACCGATGGTCATTATATTTACTCGAGCACATCATTTTATGATCTGACCGTCAATAAATCAAATGTTACCCACGATCTCTCCATCAATGCAAATATCGCGGTGAGCGGGACCCTTCTCGTTTCGGCGGGGAGACTTCACCTGGGGAACGGGAACAGCCACTCATTCAACGATATCGACCTGGCGTCCACCCATACCAGTTACCAGATGGACGGTGATTCCGCCACGGTGACTGTGAGCGGTGAGTGGGACCAGTACTACGATCATACCTGGGACGATGCCACGTCTTCGGTCACCTTCAACGGCACCGGCGCCCAGAGCGTGTACACATCCAGCGGAGATACCACCATAACATTCTACGATCTGACTGTAAACACCTCTGGCGGCAGTTTCAAGATCGAGGATGGCATCACCATCACAACCGACAACAGCTTCACCGATACCGGTTCAGCCACCATCGAGACCACATCAACATCCTGGGCCACCCTTCTGGTGAACGGTGACATGAACGTGGACGGCACCACGTTCACCCGGATCAAACTGAACCTTGCGGGTTCGGGAAGCATCACCGGCATGGACAACGCCAGTTTTTCGGGGTTCCTCACCGCCCAGACCGATTACATGTACATAACCCGAACCAGCCTGGATGCGGATTGCAACGGCTGTTCATTTGTAAAGAACGGGTCCTATCCCTGGTCAGCCACCACGTCCTACAATAACGTTCATATAAACGTATCCGGGTCCACGATAACCTTCACCAACGCAACGGGGGACGCGTCCGGCGAGGACATCGATTATGATCAGGATGGATACGTTTACTGGCAGTCCCTTGTGAGGACCAACGGCACCGGCGGCGGCAACTGGAGCTCCACGTCCACCTGGCTGAGCGGCACGCTCCCGGGCACCGGGGATGCGGTCCATATCCAGAACGGGGACACGGTTAACTTGGACATGAACGACGAGGTGATGCTGCTTTGGATCGAGACCGGAGGGACCCTCAATGGCGGGACGTCGGTCACACTGACCCTCAACGGGACCACCTCCGATGTGAGTACTTACGGCACCATCGATTACGTTTTCGACCCCGACGGCACCTTCAACTGCCAGACGGGGACAATAAAGTTCACTGGTGACGAGGGAACCACCGACATATACATAGCCTCTGCCACTTACTACAACCTGACCTTCGATGACAGCGGCGGCACGGCGGAGTATCGGACCGCCGCAGGTTTCACAGTATCGAACAACCTCTCCGTGCTGGGCGGGTTGTTCTATGTTTATGATGATACTTTAATCATCACTGGCACCTGCGATGTGGATGATGAACTGCAGGTTTACACGGGCACCTGCGATGTAAATGGCACCTTCGACGCCACCGGCGGGACCGTTGATTTCACAAATGCAGGATACCTGAAACTCGGAAGCACTGTCACCAGCCTGGGCACCCTTGATGAAAGCCTTGGCTATGTTTACTATGACGGAAGCGGCCAGACAATCCTTTCAGACACCTATAACATGCTTGGGGCCGATCAGTCGGGTATCAAGACCCTGGACGGCAATATCACAACGACGAAAGATGTGATAGTCGATAACGGTGCAACCCTGGACACCTCTACCTATTCTTTGACCGTAAACGATGATCTATTCGTCTACAGCAGCTCAACGCTGGACCTGGGCAGCAGCAGTTCACATACCGTGGCAGATGATGTTTTCGTGGAAGGTACCATTGACGGCGATTCTTCAACCCTTTCGATGGACGGCGGAAATATATATCCGTATTCAGGGTCGTCCATCCTGTTTTACAACCTGACAATCAGCGGCACCGTCAATGCCTATCAGAGCAGCACGTATGATGGGACCACCGTGGGCGTGGAGAACATCCTGACGATAAACTCCTCGGCAACCCTCTATATTTACGATTACAACAATAACGACGGGTCAGACATCGAGGTGGTGGTCGGCACAGCCAGTTCGTCCGGGACCATAGTCAACAACGGGCAGATAACCCTTGACGGATACGACGATTCGGATGACCGGGCCGTGTTGCGGGGATACGATTCCGATCACAAGGCCACCTGGTCGTCCACCGTGTCCGGGGGGAAGATATACATTTATGATAACGTATCAACCACAGACAAATCAGCTTACAGCCGTCTTGTCAACCTGGACATGAGCACCTTCGACTGGGATGTCTTCGTGGGATTCACTCCCGTGAACGGAGATATTTGCCTGGCAGGCAACAGTACAAATATCTATTCAGATGTTGATTTTGAAAACATAGTCTTTAATGACCTCAGCTTCGATTTCCAGGCAGCCGGGACCACCAACGACCAGTATTTCGACATCCATTTCCGGGGCGACAATACGGTCAACGACATCACCTGGGCGGCGACCTACAACCATGATACCTATCTCCACGACACCTGCACCCTGACCGTGACGGGCAACTGGGACCGCAACTACGACTCGGATATATTTGATGACGGCAACAGTACTGTGATCTTTGCCGGCAGCGATACCCAGACCATCGATCATCCCTCCGATGCAGGCGATTCTTTTTACAACCTGACCATTGCCAACACCTATGCGACGCCCGATGCCACCCACGACGTGGACCCGGATGCTGCCATATATGTTGCCAACGACCTGGTGGTATCGGATGGAAGGTTCTCGGTTTCCAGTGGATCAGATTTCAATAATGTCTCGGTGACGTACACCGATGCAAACGTGAACGGTATCCTGTACCTGGATGGGGGTATAACCGTGGACGGTAACTGGTCGGTTGCATCATCCGCCACCTTCACGTCCAGTATATACACGGTCACATTCGACGGGTCCGGTGAACAGTACATCTACTCCGGCGGCACCGATGACGATCACGATTTCCACAATCTCACCGTGAACACCTACGATATCACCAACAAGGGACGTTACCTGACGGATGATCTGGATATTGACAATGATCTTAACATAGGCAACAGCACATTTACGTTGCACGATGGTGCCACCGGTTACAACGTGACGGTCGGTGGTGACATAAACGGCACTTCCACGGGGGCATGTCTGTACGGAGGCAGCGGCGCCACGGGGTCCACCGTAACCATGGATTCATCTTCAGGTACTGTTTATATCCAGAGCGACAGCAATAATTTCAATTTCTACAACCTGGTGATATCCGCCACCGTTTGCTGGCATCAGGATAGCAGCTACTACAACGGAGACGGTTCTGTCAGGAACAACCTGACTGTAAGCTCCGGCGAATATTTCCAGATATGGGACTACAATGATAACACGAACGATCTGGTTGTGACCATCGGTGAATCCGGGTCTCCCGGTACCATAACCAACGACGGTCGTATCGAAATAGACGGTTACGACAACACAGATGACCGGGCGATCCTCAAGGGATACGATGCAGACAACATGGCGGTGTGGGCCGGTACCAGCTCCGGCGGCGTGCTTGAGATATACGATTACGATTCCAGCCCGGGTTTTTCAAAGTTACAGTACATAGATTTCTCGGCCTTCAGCTGGACAGTTGATGATACCACGACAAACCCGGGTAACGGTTACATCTGGCTCTATTCCAACGAGTCAACTAACGGCAGTTACCTGAACGTATCGTACTGCATATTCGATGATATCACTGTGTCGACCACCAGCACCTACAATTACGTTTACCTCTACGATACCGTATGGTTTTCGGGCGATATCACCAACAACGGTTGGCTCAACGGAAGTTCCAACAACGCTACCATTTGCTATAACGGCACATCCAACCAGACGATCACCGGGAACACCATATCCACCTACGAACTGCACGTGGACGATACCGCCCTCCGCACGGTGATATTGGGCGCATCGCACTACATGGACATTCTCACCTGGGACGATTCTGACAACACCGCTGATATCCAGCTGGGCAACGGGTCTGCAAAAAACCTGGATATAAACGGGTCCATAACCATACCGGCAAACGGCGCCCTCAACTCCACCAGCGGAAGCGACATCTACATTGAGGACGATTGGACCGGCAACGGGTCCTTCAGCCACGGGGACGACAGCGGCTGCTGGGTGTACTTCGATTCGACGGATGACAGCACCCTCACGGGAACCTCGGAGTTCTACAATCTGAAGTGTGATAAGGACAATGATGCGGACGGTACGTATTCCGATCTGGACATAACATTGGGCGTTACGGTGCTGGGAACCTTGGAGGTTTATTCCGGAGACCTTCTCATGAACAGTTACACCCACGACATACATGACCTTGTCGTGGATGATTACTATGCCGATTCGACAGGATTCTATGCAGAGAGCTCGACGATTTACATCAGTGGTGACATAGATGTTCAAAACGACGATCATTTCAGTGCCGGAACCTCAACCTTCATCTTCGATGGAGCCGCAAATCAGTCGATCTACTACGGGATTTGGGATACCGAATATTTTTCACTCTACCACATAACGTTATCAATGACAGGCGGATCACTCAACCTCACATCTGGAAGGACCCTTACCATATCAGGAACGTTCTCAAACACCACATCGTCAACGGTTTCCAGCACGTCATCATCATCCTGGACAAACCTACAGTGCAACAGCGATCTGGACCTTGACGGTGTCACGTTCAGCACCGTTCAGCTGAAGATCGGCGGGTCCGGTGATCTGACCCAGCTGGACAACTGCACCTTTTCGGATTTCCCGGCGACCACTGGCGACTACATCTACATAACCCGCAGCAGCCTGACATTCACTTCATACAGTTGCGTGTTCAACCTGAGCGGGTCATATCCGTCATCGGGCACGTCGTACAACAATGTTCACATCAACGAAAGCGGATCCACCATCACCTTTGCCAACGCAACGGGAGACAGGGCGGGAGGGGATTATGATTACATGGAAAACGGTGCCATCATATGGGTAAGCATCAAGGCCACCAACGGCACCGGAGGCGGCAACTGGAGCTCCACGTCCACCTGGGACGGCGGCAGTCTCCCCCTGACCACCGACGTGGTCCAGATACGCAACGGTGACACGGTAACCTTTGACATGAACGACGAGATCATGGCGCTTTGGATAGAAACGGGCGGGACCCTGCAGGGCCACGGATCGACCGATTATGTTCTTACCATGAACGGCAACGATACGGATCTGACCGATTATGACCAACCCGATTACACCTTCGACCCGGACGGGACTTTCACCCACAATTCTCACCTGGACATGCTGTTCACCGCAACCAGCGGAACCGCCTACATTCCCGGAACCACCTTCCATGATATCGAGTTCGATGATTCGGGTGGAGGGACCACTTTCCAGCTTGTTTCAACCGCCACCGTTGATGCCGATCTGACGGTTACGGATGGAACCTTCGATACATCGTTATATGACATAACCGTCACGGGTACCACCGACGTGGACGACACGCTATACACATATTCGGGTAAATACACCGCCAACGGGCCGACGGATGTGGACGGCATGCTGCAGATATGCACCGGCACGTATGACGCCAACGGCACCTTCGATGCCACCAACGGCACCATCGATTTCACCAGCAATGGGGATATCAAACTGAGCAATTCCACCGTAACGAACCTCGGTACGTTGGATGATGCGTTGGGAACTGTTTACTATGACGGTACCACACAGACGGTTCTGGCCGATACCTACTACGACCTGGAGATCGACCAGTCCGGCACAAAGACCGCCGGCGGCGCCATGACCATAAATTACGATATGAACATTCAAAACAGCGCCACGTTCACCACGGGATACGATCTCACCATCGCCGCGACCTTCACGGCCCACGGAAACGGTAACGTAAACATCACCGGAGGTACCTTTTCAATTGCGTCCACCAAGACGCTTACACTTGACAGCGGTGTTTGGAACGTGGATGTTCAGGTCACGGGTGCCGGCGGTCTGACCACCGGGTCGGGAACCTTAAAGCTGGGATATGTCGGCGAACCCATCGGGATATCCGGAACGTTCACCGGGTCCAACGGGACGGTGGAGTACGACGGCGGCGGCGCCCAGACGATCGAAGTGGTGACCTACAACAATTTGATCGTATCCGGCACGGGTCCTTACTCGATAAGCGCCGGTCAGACCGTCACTGTCAGCGGAACCTTCACGGAGGACTCCTCATCATCCCGGACGTTGCAGAGCACCTCATCGTCTTCCAAGGTCACAGTTCAGCTAGACGGTGATGTCGATGTGAACGGTTTAACTGCGAGCACCGTGGAACTGTCGGTCGGAGGCTCCGGGAACTGGACCAGTTTTGACAACGTGAACTGCACGGCATACGACTCCGGCACCATGTCCAGGTTCCTCTACGTGACCCGTACGAGCCTGGACGATACCTGTACCGGTTGGATGTTCGGCAGCGGCCCCAACGGGTCAACGGAATACAACGTTCACATGAACGTGTCCGGTTCCAAATTGACAATGATAAGCTATGGCGGCGCCGGAGCAGGAGAAAATTACGATAATCCCCAGCTCGGAACACTGGTATGGTCTCCCATCAGCCTGCTCTACAGCACGGGGACCGGCAACTGGGACGGTTCCAACCAGTGGAACACCGCAACCGACGGGTCAGGAACCTACTACGATTCACCGTCTTCAACTGCCATCGTGGTGGTCCAGAGCGGTCACACCGTGACCCTGAACATAAGCGATTCCATCAAAGCGCTGCTCATAAAAAGCGGCGGCACTTTCAACGGCGGGTCCCAGACGCTGAGCCTGTCGGGTATCACAACGGACCTGGACGATTTTGCGGACATCGATTACGTTTTCGATCCTGAAGGTACATTCACCCCCCAGACCGGCACCATCAAGTTCACAGGTGACTCGGGGACCATCTACATGACCTCGGCAACATACAACAACCTGAGCTTCGATGATGACGGAGGCACCGCGGTGTTCCAGATGGATTCCGCAGCGGAGACCATAACCGTCGGTGGTAATTTCACGTTGACCGACGGTACTTTTGACGTGGAGGACGAGACGATAACCGTGACAGGTTCATCCGATGTGGATTCGACCCTCATGTTAGATTCTGGGACCTTCGATGCAAACGGTACCTTGGACGCCACCGGCGGGACCGTTGATTTCACGAATGCAGGATACCTGAAACTCGGAAGCGCTGTCACCAGCCTGGGCACCCTGGATGAAAGCCTTGGCTATGTTTACTATGACGGAAGCGGCCAGACAATCCTTTCAGACACCTATAACATGCTTGGGGCCGATCAGTCGGGTACCAAGACCCTGGGCGGCAATATCACAACGACGAAAGATGTGATAGTCGATAACGGTGCAACCCTGGACACCTCTACCTATTCTATGACCGTAAACGATGAGATTTACGTGTACTCTGGATCCACCCTTGACCTGGGCAGCAGCAGTTCACATACCGTGGCAGATGATGTTTTCGTGGAAGGTACCATTGACGGCGATTCTTCAACCCTTTCGATGGACGGCGGGTATATCAGACCCTATTCCGGTTCGTCCATCCTGTTTTTCAACCTGACCATAAGCGGCACCGTCTATGCCCATCAGAGCAGCACGTATGATGGGACCACTGTGGGCGTGGAGAACACCCTGACAATAAACTCCTCGGCCACTTTGTATATCTACGATGATTCCAACAACGACGGGTCAGACATCGAGGTGGTGATCGGCACAGCCAGTTCGTCCGGGACCATAGTCAACAACGGGCAGATAAACCTTGACGGATACGACGATACGGATGATCGGGCCGTTTTGCGGGGATACGATTCCGATCACAAGGCCGCCTGGTCTTCCACCGTGTCCGGTGGAAAGATATACATTTATGATTACGCAACAACCACAGACAAATCAGCTTACAGCCGTCTTGTCAACCTGGACATGAGCTCTTTCGACTGGGATGTCTTCGTGGGATTCACTCCCGTGAACGGAGATATTTGCCTGGCAGGCAACAGTACAAATATCTATTCAGATGTTGAATTTGAAAACATAGTCTTTAATGACCTCAGCTTCGATTTCCAGGCAGCCGGGACCACCAACGACCAGTATTTTGATATCCATTTCCGGGGCGACAGCAGTGTGAACAACATCACCTGGGCGGCGACCTACAACCATGATACCTATCTCCACGACACCTGCACCCTGACCGTGACGGGCAACTGGGACCGCAACTACGACTCGGATATATTTGATGACGGCAACAGCACTGTGATCTTTGCCGGCAGCGATACCCAGACCATCGATCATCCCTCCGATGCAGGCGATTCTTTTTACAACCTGACCATCGCCAACACCTACGCAACCCCTGATGCCACTTATGATGTCGATCCGGATGATTCTATCTACGTAGATAACGATCTGGTGGTGTCCGATGGAAGGTTCTCGGCACATCCCAGTTCCGTTTTCACAAACATTTCAGTGACTCACACCGATGCAAACGTGAACGGTATCCTGTACCTGGATGGGGGTATAACCGTGAACGGCAACTGGTCGGTTGCATCATCCGCCACCTTCACGTCCAGTATATACACGGTCACATTCGATGGGTCCGGTGAACAGTACATCTACTCTGGCGGCACCGATGACGATCACGATTTCCAGGATATCGTGGTGAGTACCTCTGATGGAAGCGGGAAGGGCCGGTATCTGAAATGCGATCTGGACATAAATGACGATCTCACCATCGACAGCGGCACATTTTCGCTGCACGACGGTGCCACCGGTTACAACGTGACAGTTGGCGAGGATATAATAGGAACTTTTACAACATCAAGCGCTTACCTGGACGGAGGCAGCGGCGCCACGGGGTCCACCGTTACAATGAACGCATCCTCCGGTACAGTGTACATACAAAGCGTGAGCAATTACTTCGATTTCTACAACCTGGTGATATCCGCCACAGTTTGCTGGCAGCAGAATGCCACCTATCACAACGGTGATGGTTCTGTAAGGAACAACCTGACAGTGAGCACAGGTGAATCACTTGTGTTACTGGATAATTGGAACGACACGGACGATCTGGTGCTGACCATAGGCGAGTCGGGCTCGCCGGGCACTATAACCAACGACGGCCGTATCGAATTAAATGGTTACGACAACACAGATGACCGGGCGATCCTCAAGGGGTACGATGCAGACAACTTGGCGGTGTGGGCCGGCACCAGCTCCGGCGGCGTGCTTGAGATATACGATGTCAGCTCCAGCCCGGGTTTTTCAAAGTTACAGTACATAGATTTCTCGGCCTTCAGCTGGACAGTTGATGATACCACGACAAACCCGGGGAACGGTTACATCTGGCTCTATTCCAACGAGTCAACTAACGGCAGTTACCTGAACGTATCGTACTGCATATTCGATGATATCACCGTGTCGACCACCAGCACCTACAATTACGTTTACCTCTACGATACCGTATGGTTTTCGGGCGATATCACCAACAACGGTTGGCTCAACGGAAGTTCCAACAACGCTACCATTTGCTATAACGGCACATCCAACCAGACGATCACCGGGAACACCATATCCACCTACGAACTGCACGTGGACGATACCGCCCTCCGCACGGTGATATTGGGCGCATCGCACTACATGGACATTCTCACCTGGGACGATTCTGACAACACCGCTGATATCCAGCTGGGTAACGGGTCTGCCGTGGCTTTGGATATAAACGGGTCCATAACCATACCGGCAAACGGCGCCCTCAACTCCACCAGCGGAAGCGACATCTACATCGACGATGACTGGACCAACGACGGGTCTTTCAGTGCCGGGTCGGGAACGGTCAGGATGAATGGTTCCGTGGATGATGCCCATATATACGGTGCCACCACATTCTATGATTTTGAAATATACAAAACGGCGGAGAGCACAAGTTACGACATATACTGTAACGCCGCGATAACGGTCCAGAACCTGCTTGATATTGACGTGGGGGCGCTCCACCTGAGCACCTATTCACATTCTTTCCATGATGTCAGACTCGATCGCGATGATTATTGGGACGGGTACACTTACTACCGTTACGGACAGATAGATGGCGACACCTCTTCATTCACCGTTTCAGGGGACTGGCAGTCTTACGACCAGGATAGTTCCTTTTTGGAATACACAAGCACCGTGACCTTCAACGGTAGTGGATCCCAAAACATCACCTACACCGACGATACCGGCACGATAGACTTCTACAATCTGGATTTCGCCAACACGGGCAGCGGCATATCCATCGAGGACGGCGTCACGCTGAAGGTTACCAACAACCTGACCAACAGCGCCGGTTCTACCATATCCAACAGCTCAACGACATGGGCAACCGTGCAGGTGTTGGATGGGATAGACATAGACGGCCTGACCTTCAGCTCAGTTGCGCTTACCATTGCCGGGTCCGGTGATATCACCCAGCTGGACAACTGCACCTTTTCCAACTTTCCCAACACCACCGGGGATTATATATTACTTACCAGAAGTGGTATGGATTCAGTAAGCTACGGTTGCACTTTCTATATTAATGGTCTATATCCCTCCTCAAACACATCCTACAACAACGTGCATCTCAACGATACCTCGAACACCTCACAGATAACCTTCGTGAACTCCTCCGGCGACGCCGCCGGCGAGGATGCTGAGGATTACGATTATGACCAAGCCGGTGCGGGTGTAAATCCCATCCTCTGGCAGACCTACATGACCGTGTACAGTTCGGGCACGGGAAACTGGAACGATGCGGACTTCTGGAACGCCGCACCCGGTGGTGGCGGCACATCCTACTCGGCTCCCCTGGACAATGATATCATAGTCATCATCCAGGACGGTCACACCGTCACCTTCGACCTTTCCGACGAGGTCAAGGCGGTGGTCACCCAGGCCGATGGCGGGTCGGGAGGCGGAACGCTTCTGGGACACGGTTCCACCACCTACACCCTGACGCTGAACGGCAAGGATACGGACCTCACCACCGTTGACGAGATAAACCAGGTGTTTGACAACGACGGCACCTTCACCCACAACTCGCACCTGGCCCTGGCATTCACCTCAACGTCCGGGACCACCACAATCGGCGCCAGCACCCTCTTTGACCTTACCATAAACGGTTCCGGCGGGACCTTTTCCTTCGGCGCCGAGGCCACCGTGGAGGGCGACCTGACCATAACCGCGGGCATCCTGGACACCAATGCAAACACCCTGAACTTCAAGGGCAGCCTGTCAAACAGCGGCACCCTGACCCATGGCAACGGGGCCATCAAGTTCCAGGGGACAACCTCCGAGACCATGGACACCGGCGGCCAGTCGTTGTACGATTTCTACGTTGACGGGGCCGGCGGCACCATATCAACAAGCGGATACAACCTGACGGTCACCAACGTCCTGTACATCCAGCAGGGCACGCTGGAGCTGGGCGGCACCGATACCATAGATACACTGGATTTCAACAACTCGTCCGACGGAACGGTCAACTGCAACGCAACAAACGTCACCATAACCGACATCACGTCCACTTCCTGCGACACGGGCAGCTATCTCAACGTGGAGGACGCCACGGTTATAATCACAGGCACCGCTAATGTTGACTTCTCGGTCAACGGCGGCACGGCTTCCGGCGTTCTGGAGCTTCAGGGTGACTGGGACTGTTCCGGGTCCGCCGGCGGGGTTGACGGCGGTTCGGGCACCCTGGAGTTCAAGGGATCGGTGTCCAACACCATAACCATGAACTCGTCAAACTCGTTTTTCGATATTTTGCTAAACACCGCCACCGGATCGATCGTGCTGGGATCCGACATCCAGCTGTCCGGTGACTGGACAAACACCCAGGGAACCTTCACGCCTGGATCATACACTGTTGTTTTCGTGGGCACTTCCGAGTCCATTCTGTCCGGAAGCGCCACAACGTTCTACGGTGTCCAGGTGGGAGACGGGACGGATGCAAAAACGTTGACCCTCAGCGACACGTCCCTCATGAGCGGGACAGACATGACCGTGTCCAACAACGGCACACTCAAGACCACCGACACCTCCAGTCCCACACCCAGTTTCTCCGGGACGGTCACCTGTTCCACCGGCAGTACTGTTGATTTTGCAGGTTCAGGGGCCCAGATCATACCCCACGACTGGACCACGTCTTACTACAACATCATCATAAGCGGCAGCGGTACCAAATCCCTCAGCGGTGCAACCGACTGCAACGGCAGTGTGACCATATCCGCCGGCACCTTTGCACCGGGGTACGGTCTCAACGTGGGGGGATCATGGACCAACAGTGCCACCTTCACCCACGGTTCCCGGTCCGTTACCTTCGACGCGTCCTCCGGTACCAACGATATAACCTCGGGCACGTCGAACTTCTACACCCTGGCATTCAATGACGGTGGCGGCGGTGCCACCTGGGAGTTCCAGGACGCTACCATCGTGGAGGATACCCTGACTGTAACCTCTGGAACCATAGACAACGACACCAACGATATGATCCTGACCATCCAGTCCGCCTTCACCATAGGAAGCGGGGGCGCCTTCTACCAGGACGCAGACGAAACCGATGACGCAACCGCCATTGTAATCTTCAACGGCGACTTCACCTTCACCGACAACAACACCGTGAAGACGAATATAGGTCACGTGCAGATAGGCGCCTCCCCGGACACCATCACCCTGGGCTCGGACATGACCGCCATATCGCTCACCGTGAAGGCCGGGGACACCTTGATCACCGACGGTTACAACATCGACCTTTCCAGATTCGTCAATGTGGAGGCCACGGGTACATTGAACGCCGCTAACGGTACAGGCGGCAACACCACCATCACCCTGGGCGGCCAGTGGACCATGGACGGCATTTTCACCAACACGGGCAGCACGGTGGTGTTCGACGGGGGCGCCACAACGGACCAGACCATAAACGATTCCACCACCTTCAACAACCTTACGGTGGAGACCGGAAGCGGTTACGCCCTGATCCTGGTAAACGGCATCACGGTCACCGTGGACGGTACATTCACAGAGGACAACTCGGATAGTCGGAACATAAAAAGCGATTCTGCAAACCTGAGCGCCACCCTCAAGCTCCGGGGCGACATATCCATAGACGGTCTAACCCTGGGAGACAGCGTGGCCAACGGGTGCGGGGTCGGGTTGTGGGTGGACAATTCCGGGACCTGGTCCATGAACAACGTGACCTTCACGGGCTTTTCGGCCCAGGACGACATGAACCAGAACTGCTATCTCTACATCACCAGGACCGGTGATTACCCCGGTGGAAGCCCCATAGCTTTCTACGGGATAACCTTCGAGAGCCGCAACAGCGAGCCCGACGGCACCAACACCTTCAACGTGTACATAAACGCGGACGTGGGCTCTTCGGTGATCTTTGGCGATGAATCATGGGGCAACGGCGGCGGCAACGCCTATGACCGGGATTCCAACAGCACGCCTTCGGGTGTTGGAGAGGTTATCTGGGGCACCCCGGAGGTACCAGGCGTGGTGCTGCCGATGCTGGTGCTGGTGGTGTTCCTTTTGCCCATGGTGTCCAGGCTGCGCAGGCGCCCACGCAAGTGATCTTTCATATTGTTACCATATCAATACCCCTGACTGTAATTTCCAATATTGCGACCATGGCCTTTTATTAGTGGGTATTTTAACAGGTATTCTGTATGTTTCAGGTTAGACAGTTAATATATTCAGGCATATTGCTTTAATACCTTTCATGATATTATATGAATTACGTATGCCTTCACCCACCCGGGCATCACCTAAGAACATAGGCGAGGCTTTCATTTCCAAATGGGAACAGAAGTATCCCGAGACCCGCGATGAGTCCACCTACCGGACCCTGCCCATGAAGACGAAGCATGGTCTGGAGAAGAAACCCGCAGGCGGAGCCCGATCCGGCAAGGCGCCCGGCGGTATTACCAACGGCTCCCGCCGGGGAATGACCAACGGTCTTCGGGGCGGAAAGAGGGGCCTGACCAACGGCGGGGCCAAAAAAGGTGGGAAAGGAAACGCCTATGCCCTTCGCCAGGTCGATGGCCTGACGAACGGCAATGGTCTTACCAACGGCCGCGGTAGTGGAAAAACCACTACCGGTACCCTTGGCAAGGTCACGGGCCTTACCAACGGCTCCCGCAGAGGAATGACCAATGGAAATGGCTTGACGAACGGCTCCCGCCGAGGAATGACCAATGGTTTCGGCACCGGAGGGTCCGGTGCCTCGACCCTTCGCAAACCCTCCGGGTTTACAAACGGTAATGGTTTGACGAACGGTTCCAAGAGAGGATTGACCAATGGGAATGGGGTCAGCCTGGGTCTCTGGCGTCGTGGCCTCACCAATGGTAACGGTCTTACCAATGGTAATGGTCTTACCAACGGCTTACGGATGGGTTTCATAAACGGCAACGGTCTTACCAATGGTTTCGATCCCTCCGTTATCAAGGACGAGAACCTTCGTCAGAGAGTGGCGCTTCTTCAGCATCAATCCCGGCGTCGGAAGCTGATGACCATTGGCGTGATCGGTCTGATGATCGCAGTGCCCTACATAATTTTCCAGATGGATCTTGGCGAGCGGGAAGCGGCCGGGATATCCATTGACGGGGATTTCGGTGACTGGGAAGAAGATAGGATCTTCCTCTACGACGATGAACAGGACCAGGTGTTGCGAAGCCTGGACATCGTGTCCTACGGACTGGATGACAACGGGAAGAGTCTGTCATTCTACGTGGAGACATCGGGTGCCATCTTCCCGTTGAACTCCACGATTGCAAAAGATGCATATCTTGAGGAATACTCCGTCGAGCACGAAGGAACTCGTCAGGTGTTTGTTGAGACCATGGTGCAGGTGTTCCTGGATACGGACAGCGATCCGTCCACCGGCTATTCCATCGGTAGCATGGGCGCGGACAACATGCTCCAGATATTCGGCCACCAGAACAAGGTGTCCTCGGCCTCGGGCTCGATCTACACCGGCACCGGCCCCGGAACCGACTGGAACGCATGGACAGTCTACTCCACTGTATCCGTTGCAGTGGATGGTACGAAGCTGGAGGCCCAGGTGCCCTATGGCGATCTGCGCTATAACCGGGAGGAACAGGTGAATGTCCTGTTCCGTGTGACAAACGGCATGGGCCCCGAGGATTTCTCCGACCATATCATCACCCCCGGTGCGGGATCTGTCAGGATATCTGAGAAGGTCATATTGGATGAGGATGCCATCGGCGGCACAGATTCACACCCGTTCCTCAAGATGGATGTTGCTGCCCGGGGCAAAGAGGTGTCGATGAACTCCCTGATGTTCAATCTTCTGGGCACCGCGGATGCCGTGGATGTGGAGGAGATCATCCTTTACGAGGATGACGGAGACGGAGAATTCGACAGCGGTGACAGGGAGGCGGGTTCCGAGGCCCTGCCGGAAAACGGCGGCATCGTGATTGTCCCATACATCCGTTCCTTCGATGATGAAGAAGATGTCACGCTGTTTGCGGGGTTGAGGCTTGCCTCGGGAGCCAGGGAATACAGGACCGTTGGCCTTGAACTGGTGAACGCGGACCTGGATGAGGGAGCGTACGCCATAAGGCCCGCATGGATGGACGGGCCCAACAGAACGGTTGTACACATCGGATCCGTTCCTCCCTCGGGCATACAAATAGACGGGGCGTTTAGGGACTGGGAGAACGTTCCAGTTCATGTCGATGAGATGGGCGATGCTGTCAACAGGAACGTTGACCTGACGGAATACAGGTGGGACATTGACGACGATGACATGTACTTCTACATGAAGGTGGACCGTTCGATGCTGGGCGGTGTCGCGGTACCCATGGGGCCGAAGTTCTTCACGCCCGAGATAGAAAAAAAGGAGGCGGATGCACCTGTGGTACTGAAGGACTCTGACTGGGACGGTATCCCCGACGATAAGGACGAGTACCCCCTCGACTACGATAACGACGGTATCCCTGATTTGGATGACGATGACGATGACAACGACGGGATACCTGACTGGGATGATGAATACCTCGGGACGCAATTTATACATGAAGTGTCGGAAGGGGTTCTGGAGCAGCTGCCCCTGCACGCCCTGGACAGATCCCATGTTTTCATCGACATCGACGGCAACCAGGACACGGGTTACTCCCTTCCAAGTTTCACAATGGGCGCGGAGGTGATGGTTGAGGTTTCTGGGAGGTTCAATGATATTCTGAACAGTTCCTATTATCTATGGCAGCCGGACGGGGACAGAACGGGGTGGGATGCCTGGACTTTCCTGTCCGCGGCCCCGGCGGCGCTGGATTCGTCACGGCTGGAGATATCCATGCCCCGGTCTGTGGCCACCTCTTCCCGGGACTCATTGCGGTTGTTCTTCCATACCTCGGATTTTACACGCAATCAGGACATTGCAGGGACTTATGCACCACTGATATCTACCCCGCGTTCGGAATATATGGTGGAGGATGATGACGATACGCCTGTCTCGGACCCGAACGATAACATCGTGGAGTACGGCGTGTTCGAGAATGGCGGCGGGTACGTTTTCGAGGCCCGAGTGGAAGGTAATGCCCTAAACGGGACGCTTGTCTACGGGTCCCGGTCCGTGGGAACCGATGTGAAGTCTCTCCTTATCCAAAGCGAGGCCAATGTCAAGGGACACTGGACACTTGACGTGGACAACGACGGTATTTGGGACATGGAGGACCCGGACGATGACGGGGACGGCCGGGGAGATTCCACGGACGAGTATCTGGGTGGTGTGTATCTCGGAAAGGATGATTCCGATAAGATGAAGATCGAACAGAGCGATCTGGAGTACAGGCCGTCCACCCTGATCATCCTGATAGATTCGGACGGATCGCCGGACACCGGAAAGATGGAAAAACGTGAAGATCTAAAGAAAAAGTATAACATCCAGGGTAGCGGAAAGGTGGTCTCCGGAATAGGCTCGGACTACCGGGTGGTTGTCCAGGGCAGGGGAGGATACGTGGAGGGTGCGCAGCTCCAGCGGTTTTCAGGCGCGCATCAGGAGGAGGACAGCTGGGAATACGTGTGCGACGTTGATGCAGTGGTGAGCGGAGACCGTGTTAGAGTCTTGCTCTCACCCGGCACGATGGGCGGCCCGGGAGGGGATATGAAGGTCCAGTTCGTCATACAGGGCCAGGATTCCACGGGATCCGAAAGCCCCGGCCGGTTGGATGACGGTCCCGGTGAAGCTGAGAGGACATTGATCAGAGAACTGACCCTGTCCGACCTTTCTTCGTTGAGTTCTGATGTGGTGGATCTGGGAGGGGACACGTACGATGTGCGCACGGACCTTGTGGTGCCCCGTGGCACGAAACTGTTGATCAGAGCCGGGGAGACGGTCCGTTGCGGTAAAGGTGTGAAGATCGTGGTTGACGGCTCCCTGTATGCAGTGGGCACCGCCCACGACAGGCGTGACATAGCGTTCACCTGGGCCGAGGCGGACGAGAAGTGGCACGGGATCGTCTTTGCGAAGGGCAGCGACCTGGAAAACTCTTCTGTTCGGAACGTCAGGCTGCTCTACTCCGAAAAGGGCCTGGACGTTCGGGGCGGCAGCCTTGACCAGGGCGACGTGGACCACCACGGCCGGCCCGACAGGGTGAGCCTTGACAACTGGGTGGGCAGGGGATACGCTGAACGGCTTGGAAGCCGAAGCTACGTTTTGAGGGAGCCGGCGACCGTTGCCTGGGACGAGATGCTGGAGCTGGATCCGGGGACAGCCGTGAGGTTCTCCCCGGGCGCCGTAATAACGGTTGAGGGCACCCTTCGGGTGGCCGGCGAGGAGGACCGCCCCGTCAGGTTTTCCCTTCCCGAGGGTTTTTCAGGGGACCCCGTCAGGGCCCGGGGCGCCGGTCTTTTGAGCGTTGAACACCTGGAGACCGTCAGTATGGACGGTATCCCTGATAGGACCGCAGTCCCCCTGACCCTGATCGATGATGAAACGCAGCCGTGTATATCGACGGAACCCCCGGTCAACGAGCCCGGGATTATTGCCTTGACGGATAGTAGTTCCGTATCTCCCGATCGCCCGTTCTTGAACGGTATAACCGAAACCGCCGAACCGGTAATATCCGTATCCGGCAGTGGCCTGGGTGGTGGACCCACTGAAAAAGTGCTCCTTGATACACCGTATCCATCCCATCCCGGCAGAACGGATGTTGTGTGTGACACTCAATCGGACGAGAAGGACGACCGTCCCGATGAGACGGTGCCGTGCAATGAAGAATCGGGTCCCAATGTTATGGGCACACCCGAAATACGCGACACCCACAGTTCCGCCAACGGCGGCGGCGCCTGGGACAGCTCCGGATCCTGGAGCCCTGCGGCGGTGCCGTTAACCACAGACAACGCAACCATAACCTCCGGAAACCCCGTGACACAACCATCAGGTAACATTACGATAGTTGATCTTACCATAAACAGCGGCGCGTCTTTGGACTTCACCGGTGGCGCCGGGTGGAGCGGTACCCTCACCATAACCGGAGATTTCACAAACAACGGCACCTTCAAGCTGGACGGAGGCACTGTGAAGTTGAACAGCAGCACCTATCAGTACCTGTACAACACCGGCACCCTGGACTGCAGCTCGGGTACCGTGGAATTTTCGGGCAGTTATTATCAATACCTTCAAACCAACGACGCCGCGGACACCGGAGAGTCCACCACCACCATAAAGACACTGTACATCAACAACAGCGGGAGTTACAAGTATGTCCGTATCTGGTCCCAATCGGGGTACCAGACCGCCGTAACCATAACCGATACCCTGCACATAGACGATGGTTACTTGTGGATATTTGATTCCGAAGACGACGGCAAGAACGTCACCGTGACCGTGGGAGACGGCGCCGGCACCGACAGCATCGACCACACGGGGGACATGATATACCTCTTGGGATATGACACCACGGATGACTTCGCGGTGCTCAAAGGGTATTCGGATACATATTCAAATTGGATAGATTGGACGGGAACAGGGTGCATCGGCACCAAGGAAACTAGTGGCACATGTCATGCACAGAGGTACGAGAACATAGATTTCGGGACCAATTACACCCTGATCGACTACGGCAGCAGCCCTGCCGCGGGCACTATCCTGTTATACTACTACTCCTTCGAGTCAACGACGGCATGGGCCGGCTGCTACTTCAAGAACGTGGAGTTCGACAGCGACCTCTCATTGGAACACAGGAACAGTACCTACACTCCCATGTACCTCGACGGTACAGTAAATGCGGCGGGTCTCACCTGGAGCACCGCCGGAGATGACCCTTACGTTGAACTTCTGGCCACCGGCACCCTGACGGTGACGGGAAACTGGGACATGAACGAGGGAACCTTCACTGCGGGGACCGGGAGCACGGTTGTCTTGGCCGGCACCTCTGGGACCCAGACTCTGTCAAGCTTCGATGATCAGACATTCGATAATCTGACAATAGACGACACCGGCAGCAGAAGCGTGTACATCGGCTACGACACGACGGGCAAGACCTTCACCGTCACGGGCACGTTCTCCTGGGAATCTGCCAGTGCCACGGCGGATGTTTATATCGGGAATAACTCGTCGAACACCGCCACCCTGGACCTTTCAGGGGCCCTGACCATCCCAACGGGCAAGACCCTGTCGATGACCACCACCAGCACCCTTGAAGTGGGCGGGGACTTCACCAGATCCGGCACATTCACCTACAACACCTCCACGGTGGAATTTGACGGCTCTTCCGACCAGACGTTGTCCGGTTCCACCACGTTCTACAAGCTCACTGTAAACAAGTCCGGGGGCTACCTGAAGATAACCAACGGAAACACCGTGACGGTTAACGACACCTTCATGGCCAGCAGCGAGCTGATATCCAACACCAGCGGAACCGCCAGCAAGGCCACCCTGTCGTTGGGCGGGGCAATCAACGCAGGCGGCGCGACCTTCAGCTCCGTGGCGATAGACGTGACCGGCACCTCCACCACCTGGAACATGGACTCGGCGACGTTTTCAAACTTCACAACAGACATGACCTATTACATCTACAGCACCCGGAACTTTTCCGGAACGACATTTGTGAACTGCGTTTTCAACCAGTACGGCTCCCGTCCCGACGGCACTGGCGACTACAACGTGCACCTTTACGACTCGGGCTGCACCCTCACGTTCACGGCGGCGACAGGTGACGGTGCCGGCAACAGCCTTGAATACGAGCAGGCGGGGACCATCGATTGGACAAGTGGAATAGTCTGGGACGGCGGCCACGCCACCAGTTCCAACTGGTCCGAGGCCACCAACTGGGTGGGCGATAGCACCATCCCCGGCAGCGGCAACACCCTCCCGGCCATATTCGACGATACAGGGACCAAGGACTGCACCGTGAACAGCACCTACACCATAACCAACCTGGAGGTAAAAAGCGGCTACACAGGTACAATAACGGTCAGCAACGCGCTGACCCTGAACGGCAATTTCGAACAGGCGGATGCCAGCAGCACGGTGACACTGGGTGCGGCCCTGAACGTTGCCGGGGACTTCACCCACTCCGGCGGGACATTCACTCACGGGAGCCAGATGGTTACGCTCAACGGCAACTTCGACCAGACGGTTGGCGGCAGTGCCAATACAACGTTCTACAACCTCCACCTGGATAACACGGGATCCCGGACGGTGTACTTCGGCGACGGTACCAACAGCCCGATCATCACCGTGTCCAACTTGTTCACCTGGGACGACGCGTCGGGGTCGGCGGACATATCCATCGGCAAGAGCGGCACCGCGGCCACGTTGGACCTTGATTGCAATTTCACAATCCCCGCCAACGGTACGACCACCATGGTCTCGGGTGCCCTGATGCAGATTACAGGTAACTTCCAGAACACGGCCGCCAACGGAGCCTTCCAGCCCGGGGCTGGCACCGTGGAACTCGACGGATCGAGTAGTCAGAACATATACACCGAAGATGTTGCAGATACGAATCCCACCACCACGGAGTTTCACATCCTGAAGATCAACAACACCGGCCCGTCAAGTAATACTGTTAGTGTGGTCGGAACCGTTTCATATGCGACCAGCATCACGATCAAGGATACCCTGGACATAGTCGATGGATGGGTAGAGATATGGGATGGATACAATGATAATAAGAAGGTGACGGTCACCGTGGGAGACGGCGTGGATGACGGCGACGGACACGACGGCTCCATATCCCACGCCGGCGACTACATATATTTTGAAGGCATCGACAGCGTCGACCAGGCCGTTCTCCGGGGATACTCCAGCACCTACAAGGCTGCCTGGTCCGGCACCTCGGGTATTTACTTCTACTCCAATTACATAACCCACATGGTGGAAAACATAGACTTTCAGACCACCGACTGGACCGTGGACTACGGTAATGTCGAACCCGGAACCGGGGTGATAATGCTGCGTGATTACAGTTCCTATGACGCCGACATGACCGCCAAAAACGTTGTCTTCGATGACCTGACCCTTAAAAACTCCAACAGTGGTGAATGCGAGGTTTACTTCGAGGGCAGCGTGTCGGTGACCAACCTGACCTGGAGCACCGACGGGTACAATCCCTATTTGAGGCTGGATGGTGGGGCTACCCTGACGGTGACGGGTAACTGGACCCGCAACGAGGGCACCTTCACCGCAAACACCGGGAGCACCGTCATATTCGACGGATCTTCGGACCAGACGCTTTCCAGCCATGACAACGCCCACGGTTTTTCCAACCTGACGGTGTCCACCACCGGCAGTTTCAAGATCACAAACGGTGAGACTGTGACGGTGTCCGGGGCCTTTGCTGAAGAGGGCACGCCCACGGTCTCCAACACCAGCGGCACGGCCAACAAGGCCAACCTGACCCTCAACGGAGACATAACCATGGATGATATTGCGTTTTCATCGGTGGCAATGAGCATCGGCAGCTCCGGCACCTGGTCCATGGACAATGCAACGTTTTCGAACTTCGCCACAGACCAGAATTACTATGTGTACAGCAACCGCAACTATGCCGGGTCCACCTTCACGGGCTGCAAATTCTACCAGAATTTGGAGGAACCCCCCAGGCCCGACGGCACCGGCGACTACAACGTCTGGCTGAACGATTCGGGCTGCACCCTGACGTTCCAGTCGGCAAGCGGTGACGCCGCCGGGGACAGCTACGAGTACCAGCAGGCCGGGACCATAACCTGGTTTCTATTTGATGCTTGGGACGGTGGTCACGAAACCAGCGAAAACTATTCAGAGGGTACAAACTGGATTGACGATACCGCCCCCACCACCACAGATAGCGTGTTGTTTAACGATACAAGCACCAAGGACTGCACCATTGACAGCACCGCTGCGGCCAGCGTCGAAGATATGGAGGTCCAGTCCGGCTACAGCGGCACCATCACCGTATCCAAGACCGGTTTCACCGTCACCGGGGACCTGACCATATCCGGGGGCACCGTGGAGCTGACAGTCACCCTGACGGTGGAGGGGACGCTGACCCTGGACGGGGGCGAGCTTGACCTGAACACCGGCGACCTTGTGCTTGAGGGCAACTTCGTCCACGACAGCGGCGGGACCTTCACCCCGGGCAGCCGCACGGTGACCTTCGGCGGCACGACGACCCTTTCGGGCACGGGCACACACGACTTCCATCACGTAACCATCGACACCAGCAGCGCGCTCACGGGCCCGGCATCCGGGACAGTCACCATAAGCGGCAACTGGACCAACAACGGCACCTTCACCCACAACTCATCCACGGTGACCTTCGACGGGACCACCACGCCGGTTTACATATCCGGCAGTGCCGGCACCACGTTCTCCACATTGAACCTTGCAACAACCGTGACCGCGGCCAAGACCATAAACATCGGCCACAGCACGGCGGGTTCGTCACTGACCACGACCGCGGCCACATTGTCCATAGGCAACTCCGGGTACACGGTGGCTGTCAACCTGGGCACCTACAGCGGCGGCGACAATACCGCCGCCCAGACCCTGACCTCAACGGGCGCTGTCACCATAAACGCCAACGCCTCTCTTGTGTCCGTTTCGGGAGTTGCGCATCTTCTCAACGTGGGGGGCAACTGGACCAACAACGGCACCTTCACAGCCAACACCTCCACGGTGACCTTCGACGGTACCACTACCATATCAGGCGGCGGGACACATGACTTCCATCACGTGACGATATCGGGCACCCTCACGGGCCCGGCATCCGGGACCGTCACCATAAGCGGCAACTGGACCAACAACGGCACCTTCACCCACAACTCATCCACGGTGACCTTCGACGGGACCACCACGCCGGTGTACATATCCGGCAGCGCCGGCACCACGTTTTCCACCCTCAACCTCGCAACGACCGTGACCGCCGCCAAGGCAATAAACATCGGCCACAGCACGGCGGGCTCGTCCCTGACCACGACCGCGGCGGCGCTGTCCATCGGCAACTCCGGGTACACGGTGGCTGTCAATCTGGGCACATACAGCGGCGGCAACAACTCGGTCGCCCAGACCCTGACCTCAACGGGCGCTGTTACCATAAACGCCAACGCCTCTCTGGTGTCCGTTTCGGGAGTTGCGCACCTTTTCAATGTGGGCGGCAACTGGACCAATTCCGGCACGTTCACCTACAACACCTCCGCGGTGACCTTCGATGGGTCCTCGGACCAGACGGTGACCGGCGACACCACGTTTTACGACCTGACGGTTTCCACATCCGGTTCTTTCAAGATAACCAACGGCGACACCGTCACCGTGAACAACACCTTCACCGCCACGGGTAAGACGATTTCCAACTCCAGCGGAACCACCAACAAGTCATCGTTGTCACTGGGCGGTGACATAGACATGGACAATGCAACCTTCAGCGCGGTGGAGATAACGGTCACGGGAACATCAACCACCTGGAACATGGACAGCGCCGTGTTCCAAAACTACGCCGGTGACCAGGACCACTACCTCAAAAGCACCCGTGATATCACCTCTGCCACCTTCGGCGCCTGCGAGTTCTACCAGAACGGTGGAGAACCTGACGGCACCAGCGACTACAACGTCCACCTGAACGATGCCGAATGCACCCTGACCTTCATGGCGTCATCCGGCGACGGGTCGGGTGCTTCCTACGATTATCCGGAGAACGGCACGATAACGTGGTCGGCCGGCGTCGTCTGGGACGGGGGCCACGCGTCGAGCCCCAACTGGTCAGAGGCCACCAACTGGGTCGGGGACAGCACCATCCCCGGCAGCGGCAACAACTACCCGGCGGTGTTCAACGGCACGGGAACGGACAACTGCACCGTGGACGGCACTTACACCATACTCAGCCTGACCGTGGAAAGCGGCTACACCGGCACCATAACCGTCAGCAACGAGCTGACCCTCACCGGCAGCTTCGAGCAGGCGGCGGGCACGGTGTCCCTGGGGGCCCAGCTGAACGTCGGCGGCGACTTCACCAAGACCGGCGGGACGTTCAACCATGGAAACCAGACGGTGATCCTTAACGGAAACTCTGACCAGACTGTGGGCGGGAGTGACGGCATAACGTTCTACAACTTGACCATAGACGACACAGGCGCGCGCACTGTGTACATAGGGTACGATACCACGGCCCTCACCTATGCGGTCACCAACACGTTTTCCTGGGAATCCACAGGCGCCACGGCGGACATCTACGTGGGGGACAACGAAACCAAGACGGCGACGCTGGACCTTTCGGGCGCCCTCACGATACCCGCGGGAAAGACCCTTGTCATGACTGGCGCCAGCACGCTGGAGGTAGCGGGCAACCTGGAAAACAACGGGACCATCAGCCCCGCAGTGTCCACGGTTGTATTCGACGGCACCACCACCATATCCGGAACCGGGACCCACGACTTCCACAACGTCACAGTTTCCGGGACCCTCACGGGCCCGGCCTCCGGGACCGTCACCATAAGCGGTAACTGGACCAACAACGGCACGTTCACCGCCAACACGTCCACTGTTACCTTCGACGGGACCACAACGCCGGTTTACATAACTGGCAGTGCAAACACCACGTTCTCCACCCTCAACCTTGCAACAACCGTGACCGCCGCCAAGACCATAAACATCGGCCACAGCACGGCGGGCTCGTCCCTGACCACGACCGCGGCCACATTGTCCATAGGAAACTCCGGGTACACGGTGACTGTCAACCTGGGCACCAACAGCGGCGGCAACAACTCAGTCGCCCAGACCCTGACCTCAACGGGCGGCGTCACCATAAACGCCAACGCCTCTCTCGTGTCCGTTTCGGGAGTTGCCCATCTTGTCAACGTGGGGGGCAACTGGACCAACAACGGCACCTTCACAGCCAACACATCCACGGTGACATTTAACGGTACCACCACCATATCGGGCACCGGGACCCACGATTTCCATCACGTGACCATCGACACCAGCAGTGCGCTCACGGGCCCGTCGTCAGGGACCGTTATCATAAGCGGGAACTGGACCAATAACGGCACGTTCACCCACAACTCCTGCACGGTGACCTTCGACGGGACCACAACGCCGGTTTACATATCCGGCAGTGCAAACACCACGTTCTCCACCCTCAACCTTGCAACAACCGTGACCGCCGCCAAGACCATAAACATTGGCCACAGTACGGCGGGCTCGTCGCTTACCACGACCGCAGCAACACTTGCTATCGGCAACTCCGGGTACACTGTCGCTGTTAACCTGGGTACATACAGCGGCGGGGACAACACCGCCGTCCAGACCCTGACCTCAACGGGCGCTGTCACCATAAACGCCAATGCCTCTCTTGTGTCCGTTTCGGGAGTTGCCCATCTTGTCAACGTGGGCGGGAACTGGACCAACAACGGCACGTTCACCTACAACACCTCCACTGTAACCTTCGATGGCTCTTCGGACCAGACCTTGAACGGTGCCACAACCTTCTACGACCTGACGGTGAACATGTCCAGCGGCAGCTTCAAGATAACCGACGGCCAGACGGTGACCGTTAACAACACCTTCACCGCCACCAGCAGCGAGACCATTTCAAACACCGGCGGCGCCACAGGCACCGAGGCCACGCTGTCTCTGGGTGGCGACATCGACGTTGACGGGGCAGCCTTCAGCGCCGTGGAAATAGATGTCACCGGCACCTCCACCACCTGGGACATGGATTCGGTGACGTTTTCCAACTTCACCTCCACCATGACCTATTACATCTACAGCACCCGCAACTTTTCCGGGGCCACCTTTTCCAACTGCGTTTTCAACCAGTACAGCTCCCGACCCGACGGGACGGGTGATTACAACGTGCACCTCAACAACTCGGGCTGTACGTTGACGTTCATGGCGGCCTCGGGAGACGGTGCCGGGAACACGATAGACAACGACGGCGACGACGGCGGCAGCGGAGCCGGGACGGTCACGTGGAGCAGCGGCATCATCTGGGACGGCGGCGGGAGCACCAACAACTGGTCCGAGGCGGCAAACTGGGTGGGCGACAGCACCATCCCCGGCAGCGGCAACACCCTCCCGGCCATATTCAACGATACCGGGACAAAGAACTGCACCGTCAACGGAACGTACACCCCAGTCAACCTGGAGGTCCAGAGCGGATACACCGGCACCATAACGGTCAGCAATGCCCTGACCCTCACCGGCAACTTCGAGCAGGCGGCGAACAGCACGGTGACGCTGGGGGCGGCCCTCAACGTCGCGGGGAACTTCACCCGCACCGGCGGTACCTTCACCGCCACCGGTTACACGGTGACATTGAACGGCACCTTCGACCAGACGGTTGGAGGCAGCGCCGCAACCACGTTTGACACCCTGGTGATAGACGACACCGGTTCCCGGACGGTGTACTTCGGCGACGGCACCAACGACATCACGTTCACCGTTTCCACCTTCACCTGGGACGATTCTGAAAACTCTGCGGACATATCCATAGGTAAAAGCGGCACCGCCGCCACGCTGGACCTTGACTGCGATCTCACGGTGCCGGCAAACGGCGCAACCACAATGGTCTCCGGAGCACTTCTCCAGCTGAGCGACGATTTTTACAACGTTGCCGCCAGCGGGTCCTTCCAGCCCGGGTCCGGTACTGTGGAGTTCAATGGTTCATCCACCCAATACATCTACACAAACGATGCGGCAGACACCAACCCCACCACCACGGAGTTTTACATACTGAAGATCAACAACACTGGGTCCACCATAAGCTATCCTGTTGATGTGATCGGAACCTCTTCCTATGCAACCAGCATCACGATCAAGGATACCCTGGACATCGATGATGGATGGTTTGAGATATACGATTATTACAATGACGGCAATAACGTGACGGTCACCGTGGGAGACGGCACCGGCACGGACCTGATAGACCACGATGGTGAGTGCATAGTCCTGATGGGTATGGATACCACAGACGACTTCGCGGTGCTCAGGGGGTACTCAGACACCCCTGCAAACTGGGTCAGCTGGACAGGCACTTCGCCCATCCGCACCAGGAGGTTGACTTCCGGTCAGTGCAACGCCCAGAGGGTGGAGAACGTGGACTTCGGGACACAGGACTGGACGGTCACGAGAGGTAGCACCATTCCCCCGGCAGACGGCACCATCGAGTTGAACTACTATTATGATAACGGGACCAGTTCCGCCGGCTGCTACTTTAAGAACGTGGACTTCGACGACCTGACTTTAAAACACCAAGATGGCACTAACTCCCCACTCTACTTCGAGGAGTCCGTTTCCGTAAACAACATCACATGGCACACCGACGGCGTGAACCCCAAGCTGGAGATCGTTGGCACCTGCACCCTGACGGTGACGGGGAACTGGGACATGAACGATGGCACCTTCACAGCAAACTCCGGAACGGTGGTTCTCGCGGGAACATCCGGCAGTCAGACCGTTTCTGCCTACACGGGCTACACCACCAGCTTTTACAACCTGACAATAGACGACACCGGCAGCCGGACCGTTTACATCGGCCACGACACGTCGGGACTGACCTTCACCGTCACGGGCACGTTCTCCTGGGAATCCGTCAGTGCCACGGCGAACGTGTGCATAGGAAACGGCACGGATAAGACGGCCACGCTGGACCTTGCGGGAGGGATCACTATCCCCTCGGAAAAGGCCCTGTCCATGACGGGGGCCAGCACCATGAATTTGGAGGGCGATCTCACCAACAGCGGCACCTTCACCGCCAATTCGTCCACGGTGACCTTCGATGGTTCTTCGGACCAGACGGTTACAGGCGACACCACCTTCAACGACCTGACCATAGACAAGTCCGACGGCACCGGCGGCGCCTTCAAGATAAACAACGGCAACACCGTCACTGTGAGCGGCACCTTCACCGTTACGGGCGAGACGGTCTCGAACACCAGCGGAACCGCCAGCAAGGCAACGCTGTCTCTGGGCGGCGCCATAAACGCCGACAGCGCGACCTTCAGCGCCGTGGCGATGGACGTGACGGGCACCTCCGCCACCTGGGACATGGACAACGCCACGTTTTCAAACTTCACGACCGACATGACCTACTACATCTACAGCACCAGGGACTTTTCCGGTGAGACGTTCCTCAACTGCACCTTCAACCAGTACGGTTCAAGGCCCGACGGCACCGGGGACTGGAACGTGTCCCTGAACGATCCGGACTGCGAGCTGATATTCATGATCGCCACGGGGGACGGTGCGGGGGAGGCACGGGACAGGGACGGTGACAACGGCGGCGCCGGGACGGTCACCTGGTACGACGCTGTCATCTGGGACGGCGGAGGGTCTGACAACAACTGGTCCAACGCCGACAACTGGGTGGGGGACTCCACCGTCCCCGGCAGCGGCAACAGCTACGGGGCGGTGTTCAACGGCACGGGGACCAAGAACTGTTCAGTGAACAATCCTTACACCATCGGAGAGCTCCAGGTCCAGAGCGGCTACACCGGCACCATAACAGTCAGCAATGCCCTGACCCTCACAGGAAACTTCGAGCAGGCCGCCGGCACGGTGACCCTGGCTGCGGCCCTGAACGTTGCGGGGGACTTCACCCATAACACCGGCGGGACCTTCACCCACGGCGACCAGACGGTGACCTTAAACGGCACGTCGGACCAGACGGTGGGCGGGTCCTCCAACACGACGTTTTACACCCTTCACCTGGACGACACCGGCAGCCGTACAGTGTACTTCGGCGACGGGACAAACAGCCCGACAGTCACCGTTTCCAATGCCTTCACCTGGGACGACTCTGCAAACTCGGCGGACATCTCCATAGGTAAAAGCGGCACCGCGGCCACGTTGGACCTTGACTGCGATCTCACCATTCCCGCCAACGGCACCACCACCATGGTCTCCGGGGCCCTCCTCCAGCTCAGCGCGAACTTCTACAACGTGGCAGCCAGCGGGTCCTTCCAGCCCGGGGCGGGCACGGTGGAGATCAACGGAACGTTGGAACAGTACATGTATACCAATGACATGGCAGACACGAACCCCACCACCACGGAGTTTCACATCCTGAAGATCAACAACACTGGTGCGTCGGCCTATAATGAGGTATATGTGATATCGGATATCAGCCCCGCTTACCACACAAGCATCACGGTCAACGACACCCTGGACATCGACGACGGCGACCTGTGGATATTCGATGTCTACAACGACGGCAAGAACGTGACGGTCACCGTGGGCGACGGGGCGGGAACCGACAGCATCAACCACGCCGGGGACAGTATCCTCCTCAACGGTTACGACGAGACCGACGATTTTGCCGTGCTCAAAGGCTACTCGGACACCTACGCCAACTGGATAAGCTGGACGGGAAATGGGTGCATCGGAACCAGAGACGGCATTGGAATAGACGCCCAGAGGTTCGAAAACTTCGACTTCGGGACGAACTACACCACGGTCATTGCCGGCAACACACCCGCCGTATCGAAGATCATGCTCTATTATTACACTGAAGGGGTTACATACTACTCGGGCTGCCACTTTAAAAACGTCGAGTTCGGCGACCTCACCTTCGAACATTATAACAGTAGTAACACTCCCCTGTACTTCGACGGGGACGTGAGGACGGGATCTCTCACCTGGACCGGGAGCCCCTCGACATCAGAACCTCACCTGGAGCTCTGGGGCGACTGCACCCTCTCGGTGAGCGGCAGCTGGGACATGAACGAGGGCACCTTCACCGCCAACAACGGCACGGTGGCTCTCGCTGGAACTACAGGCACCCAGACCGTGTCCGCCTACGCGGGCTACACCACCAGCTTTTACAACCTGAAAATAGACGACACCGGCAGCCGGACCGTGTACATCGGCTACGATACCACGGGCCTGACCTTCCAGGTCACGAACACCTTCTCCTGGGAGTCCGTTGGCTCAACGGCGAACGTGTGCATAGGCAACGGCACGGATAAGACGGCCACACTGGACCTTGCTGGCGGGATGGGTATCCCCTCGGGAAAGACCCTGATCATGACCACCACCAGCACGTTGAAGGTGTCGGGGGATCTGGACAACAACGGCACCTTCACCACCAACAGCTCCACGGTCATCCTGGACGGCGTTTCGGGCACCCAGGCGGTGGGCGGCGACTCGGGCATCAGTTTTTACAACCTCACCGTTGACGACACCGGGGCACGCACCGTTTACATCGGTTATGACACCACGGCGCTGACCTACGCTGTCACCCACACCTTCTCCTGGGAGGCAACTGGAGCCACGGCGGACATATACATCGGAGACAACGGCACCAAGACCGCCACACTGGACCTTTCGGGTGCCCTCACGATACCAACGGGCAAGACCCTGGCCATGACAGGTGCCAGCACCCTGGAGGTCGCCGGCAACCTGGCAAACAACGGGACCATCAGCCCCGCAGCGTCCACGGTGAAGTTTGACGGCACCACCACCATAACGGGAACCGGGACCCACGACTTCCACAACGTCACGGTTTCCGGGACCCTCACTGGCCCCGCCTCGGGCGCCATGTACATGAGCGGCGACTGGACAAAAAGCGGCACCTTCACCCACAACTCCTGCACCGTTACCCTGGACGGCACCGGGGACCAGACGGTTGGCGGCAGCGCCGGAACCACGTTTGGCACGTTGGTGATAGACGACACGGGCTCCCGGACCGTGTATTTCGGTGACGGCACCAACAGCCCCACCATAACGGTATCCAACGCCTTCACCTGGGAGGATTCTTCGGACTCGGCTGACATCTCCATAGGCAAGAGCGGCACCGCGGCAACCCTGGATCTGGACTGCGACTTCACGGTGCCGGCAAATGGTTCCACCACCATGGTCTCGGGCAGCCTGCTGCAGGTTTCAGGCAACTTCACAAACGCTGCCGCCAACGGCGCCTTCCAGCCCGGGGCGGGCACTGTCGAGCTGAACGGTTCTGACTATCAGAAGATCTACACAAACGATGCCGCCGGAACAAGCCCCACCGCCACGGAGTTTCACATACTGGAAATCAGCAACACCGCCAGCGCCTGGAACAAATGTCTGGCCCTGTATTCCAACGGCACCTATAAAAGCAGCATGACGGTAAACGACACCCTGCACGTAAAAACCGGCGGGTACTTCATGATCTACGACAACTCCAGCGACGGCATCAACGTCACGGTCACCGTGGGCGACGGCGTCGGGACCGATGAAATCAACCACGAGGGGGATGTGATATGGCTAATGGGAATTGACACCACCGACGACTTCGCCGTGCTCAGGGGCTACTCCGACACCCCTGCAAACTGGGTCAGCTGGACCGGCACGGCGCCCGTAAACACCTTTGCCGCTACAGCAGGCAAATACGCCCAGCGGCTGGAAAACATAGACTTCGGGACCAACGACTGGACGGTCACTTCCGGCCAAATCGACCCTCCCGCCGCCAGCACGATCCAGCTGTATTATGATTTTATCGGTATCGGAAGGGCCGGTCTCTACGTAAAAAACGTCGCCTTCGACGAGTTGACCCTCAAGCAGACCCATGATAAGGATACGACCCCCCTCTTCTTCGAGGGCTCGGTGTCGGTGAGCAACCTCACCTGGCACGCGGACGGGGCCGAGCCCAACCTGACGCTGGTTTCAACCTGCACATTGACTGTTACAGGCAACTGGGACATGGCCGACATCAACAGCTACTTCGACGCCGGTTCCGGCACCGTCGTGTTCGACGGCACGTCCGACCAGACCCTGTCCAGCTACGGTGACAGCCACGCCTTTTACAACCTGACGGTGTCAACCTCCGGCGGCAGCTTCAAGATAACAAACGACGAGACGGTGACCGTGTCCGGGGCCTTCGCAGAGGAAGGGACGCCCACGGTCTCCAACACCAGCGGCACCGCGGATGGGTCCATTCTGGAGCTCAACGGCAATATAACGATAGACGGCATGACGTTTTCATCTGTGGGTATCAAGGTCGGCGGTTCCGGCACCTGGTCCATGGATTCTGTTACCTTTTCCAACTTCGCCACCGACCAGACCTACTACGTTTACAGCAACAGGGACTTTTCGGGCTCGACGTTCAACAACTGCGTTTTCAACCCGTACAGCTCCCGCCCCGACGGCACCGGCGATTACAACGTACATCTTTACGACACGGACTGCACCCTTACCTTCAGGTGGGCCACCGGCGATGCGATGGGCGACAGCTACGAGTACGAGCAGGCGGGGACCATCAACTGGGTGGACTCCGATATCTGGAACGGAGAAGGCACAGGCAACAACTTCTCCACAGGGGACAACTGGGTCGACGACTCGGCGCCCACAACCGCGGATTCCGCAAGATTCGACGGCACCACCGGGTCCAGCCCCGACAAGGACTGCACCGTGGACGGATCGGCGGCGGCCAGCGTCATTAAATTTGAGGTGTACTCCACCTACAGCGGCACCATAACGGTATCGAAGACCGGTTTCACGGTCACCGGTGACCTGATCATATCCGGGGGCACGGTGCAGCTGACGGTCACGTTGACGGTTGAAGGCACGCTGACCCTGGACGGCGGCGAGCTGGACCTCGGCACCGGCGACCTGGTGCTGGAGGAAGATCTTGTCCACGACACCGGGGGAACCTTCACCCACAGCGACCAGACCGTGACCCTGGGCGGTTCCGGGGACCAGACCGTGGGCGGCAGCGCCGGCACGGCATTCTACAACCTGACCGTTGACGACGGCCGCGGCGGCGCGTCCACCGTGACCTTCGGCGATTCCACCAGCGAGGGGATAACGATACAGGTGGCGGGCACCTGGGACTGGCAGACCGCCTCAGCCACGGCGGCGGACATCGTCGTGGGCAACGCGTCGCTTTCCACCCAGCCAACTCTGGACATCGACGACGGCCTAACCATCGCCTCGGGCAGGACATTGACCATGGTCACAACCAGTACCCTCAACGTCAGCGGTAACTGGGCCAATTCCGGCACCTTCGCGCCGGCAACGTCCACGGTTGTTTTTGACGGCACCACCACCATGACGGGAACCGGCACCAACGACTTCCACAATGTCACCATATCTGCAACCTGCACATTGAACGCACCGTCGTCCGGGACGATCCATGTCAGCGGGAACTGGGGCAACTTTGGCACATACTCCCCCTCGACATCCACTGTTGAGTTCGACGGCACCACCACCATATCCGGTTCCGGCACCCACGACTTCCACGGCGTTACGGTGGCCGCCAGCAGTTCACTCACGGCCCCCTCGTCGGGCGCGATAACGGTCAGCGGCGACTTCACCAACAACGGCACCTTCACCCACAACTCCTGCACCGTCACCCTGGACGGCTCCGGCAGCCAGACCGTGGGCGGCAGCGCCGGCACGGTCTTTTACAACCTGACTGTGGATGACGGCCGCAGCGGCGCATCCACCGTCACCTTCGGCGACGCCACCAGTGAGGGGATCACGATACAGGTTTCAAACACCTGGGACTGGCAGACCGCCTCCGCAACCCCCGCGGACATCACGGTGGGCAACGCCTCGCTTTCGAGCCAGCCGACACTGGACATTGACGACGACCTCACCATCGCTTCGGGCAGGACATTGACCATGGTCTCCACAAGCGCCCTGAATGTCAGCGGCAACTGGGCCAACTCCGGCACCTTCACCCCGGCATCGTCCACGGTGGTTTTCGACGGTACCACGGCCGTCACCGGCGGAGTGACCCACGACTTCCACAGCCTGGAGGTGGACACCGGCAGTTCCCTCACGGCCCCCGCCTCCGGAACCCTGTACGTCAGCGGTGACTGGACCAACAACGGCACCTTCACCAACAGCTCCTGCACGGTGACCTTCGACGGCACCACCACCATATCCGGCACCGGCACCCACGATTTCCACAGCGTCACGATATCTGGCGCCCTCACAGCCCCCTCCTCCGGCATCCTGTATGTCAGCGGCAACTGGGCCAACAACGGCACCTTCACCAATAGCTCGTGCACGGTTACCTTCGACGGGACCACCTCCATAACCGGCACCGGCACCCACGATTTCCATGCGGTGACCATATCGGGCACGCTCACCGGTCCCTCCTCCGGCACATTGTACGTATCAGGCGACTGGACCAACAACGGCACCTTCACCAACAACTCCTGCACGGTGACCTTCGACGGGACCACCGCCGTCACCGGTAGCGGCACCCACGACTTTCATGCGGTGACGGTTTCCGGGACCCTCACGGGGCCCCCCGAATCCGGCACCCTGTACGTCAGCGGTAACTGGGCCAACAACGGCACCTTCACCAACAACTCCTGCACGGTGGTGTTCGACGGGACCACCACCATATCCGGCACTGGCACCCACGACTTCCACAACGTCACGGTTTCCGGGACCCTCACGGGGCCCTCCTCGGGCACCCTTTACGTGTCCGGCGGCTGGACCAACTCCGGAACCTTCACCTGCAGCACATCAACCGTGGAGTTCGACGGATCGTCGGACCAGACGGTGTCGGGTTCCACCACCTTCCACAACCTGACGGTGAACATGTCAGGCGGCAGTTTCAAGATAACCAACAGCCAGACGGTGACGGTGAACGCCACATTCACCGCAACCAGCAGCGAGACCATCTCAAACACCAGCGGGACGACCAACGAGGCGACCCTCTCCCTGGGAGGCGCCATAAACGCCAACAACGCCACCTTCAGCGCGGTGGAACTGAACGTCACCGGCACCTCGACCGTATGGTTCATGAACTCCGTGACGTTTTCCAACTTCACAACCAACATGACCTACTACATCTACAGCATCCGAAACATTTCCGAGAAGAGCTTCTCCAACTGCGTGTTCGACCAGAATTTGGAGGAACCCCCCAGGCCCGACGGCACCGGGGATTACAACGTGCACCTCAACGACTCCGGCTGCACCCTGACCTTCATGGCAGCGACGGGTGACGGAGCCGGCGAAAGCTTTGAATACGAGCAGGCGGGGACCATCAACTGGACCGGCGGCATCGTCTGGGACGGTGGCGGGAGCACCAACAACTGGTCCGAGGCGGAAAACTGGTCCGATGACACCACTGTCCCCGGCAGCGGCAACACCCTTCCTGCCGTGTTCGACGGCACGGGGACCAAGGACTGCACCGTGAACGGCACCTACACCATACTCAATCTGGAGGTTGAAAGCGGCTACTCCGGCACCATAACCGTCAGCAACGCCCTGACACTGACAGGCAACTTCGAGCAGGCCGCCGGCACGGTGACCCTGGGCGCCGATCTGAACGTTGCGGGGGACTTCACCCACTCCGGCGGGACATTCACCGACGGCAGCCAGACGGTGACCCTCAACGGCATCACCGGAAGCCAGACCGTGGGCGGGTCTCAGAGCACGACGTTTCACACCCTGGTGATAGACGACACGGGATCCCGGACCGTGTACTTCGGCGACGGCACGAACAGCCCCACCATAACGGTATCCAACGCCTTCACCTGGGATGATTCTTCGGATTCGGCTGACATCTCCATAGGCAAGAGCGGCACCTCTGCCACCCTGGTTCTGGAATGCGACTTCGCGGTGCCTGCAAACGGCGCCACCACCATGATTGCGGGCAGCAAGTTGCAGGTTTCAGGCAACTTCACCAACGCGGAACCCAACGGTTCCTTCCAGCCCGGGGCGGGCACGGTGGAGCTGAACGGTTCTGACTATCAGAAGATCTACACAAACGACGCCGCCGGCATCAGCCCCACCACCACGGAGTTTCACACGCTGGAAATCAGCAATACCGCCAGCGCCTGGAATACATGTCTGTCCCTGTATTCCACCGGCACCTACAAAAGCAGCATGACGGTCAACGACACCCTGCACATAAACACCGGCGGGTACTTCATGATCCGCGATGAATCCAGCGACGGCAACAACGTCACGGTCACGGTGGGCGACGGCGCCGGGACCGACAGCATCAACCACGAGGGAGACCTGATATGGCTCATGGGGATGGACACCACCGACGACTTCGCCGTTCTCAGGGGCTACTCAGACACCCCTGCAAACTGGGTCACCTGGACCGGAACGTCGCCCGTAGGCACCATTGACTTTGCCTCGAACAGGCACGCCCAGCGGCTGGAGAACATCGACTTCGGGACCATCGACTGGACGGTTGTTACCGGAACCGGCACTCCGAATTCCAATGAGATCCAGCTGTATTATGACACTTCTAGTGGCACATACAATTGCGGCCTCTACGCAAAGAACGTGGCATTTGACGAGCTGACCCTCAAGCAGGGCCTTGATAAGGACACGACCCCCCTCTTCTTCGAGGGCTCGGTGTCGGTGAGCAACCTCGCCTGGGACGCGGGCGGGGCCAACCCCAACCTGACGCTGGTTTCAAATTGCACATTGACAGTTACGGGGAACTGGACCCGCAGCGAAGGCACCTTTTCGCCGGGGTCAGAGAGCTCGGTGAAGTTCTCCGGGACCACCGCCATGACGGTGCATGACGACCAGGAAGATTTTCATAACTTGGAGATCGATGACGGTGGATCACTTACGGGCCCGTCGGCGGATACCATATACGTTGACGGCAGCTGGACAAACAACGGCACCTTCACCCACAACTCATGCACGGTGACCCTGGACGGCACCGGCAGCCAGATCGTGGGAGGAGATGCCGGGACGGCATTTTACAACCTCACAGTCGAGGACGGCCGCGGCGCCTCTTCCACTGTAACCTTCGGCGATGAAACCAGCGAGGGAGTGACCTTCTCGGTTGCCAACAATTGGAACTGGGTGATCTATACCAACCCTGCTGACATCATCGTGGGCAACGCATCGCTTTCGAGCCAGCCAACCCTGGACATCGACGACGACCTAACAATAGGTTCGGGCAGGACATTGACCATGGTCACAACCAGTACCCTCAACGTCAGCGGCAACTGGGCCAACAACGGTACATTCACCCCGGCAGCGTCCACGGTCGTTTTCGACGGCACCACCACGATCACCGGGACCGGTACCCATGATTTCCACGGCGTGACGGTGGCCGCCAGCAGTTTCCTCACCGGTCCCTCATCCGGCACCGTTTACGTTTCTGGAGACTGGACGAACAACAACACCTTCACCCACAACTCCTGCACCGTGACGTTCGACGGGACCGGCAGCCAGCTGATAACCGGGGACACCGGTTTTTATGCCCTCACTCTGGACAACGGCTCGGCGGGCAACACATTGCAGGTAAACGACGGTGACACGGTCACCGTGAACGGCACCTTCACCGAGGATGCGGATTACACCTGGACCGTGGAAAGCGACAGCACCTCGGCGGAGGCAACCTTGGATCTGAAGGGCGATATCGTCGCGGACGGGATGACCATAAACTACCTGCAGATCGTGGTGAGCGGGACGTCCGGTAACTGGACCACGTTCGACAGTGTCACGTGTTCCAACTACCTGAGCACCATGGGCAGTTACCTCTACATCACCAGGACGGGCCTGTCCAGTGCGAGGTGCAACACCTGGACCATCAACCAGAACGGCAGCTCCAAACCCGACGGCACGGGCGGAGAATACAACGTGCACATAAACGTCTCCGGGACGGTGACCATGAAGAACGCCGATGGCGCGGCCGGCCAGTACTCAAACGGTGAGGATTACGACTACGACCAGACGGGCACGGTCGTCTGGGCATACGGTGCGGACTGGGACGGTGGCGGGGCTGACAACAATTACGACACCGACGCCAACTGGGACGACGACGCGAACAGGAGCAACGGGGAGAACGTTTACTTCCCCGGTACGGGTGCCCCGTCCCCGGACAAGAACTGCGACATCAACGGGTCAACAACCCAGACATCCTGCGGGGTTATGTCCATAGAGGTCAACTACTCGGGGACCATCGCCATATCCGTGGCCTTCGAAATCGGGACACTGACTATGTCCGGCGGGTCCGTGACCATAACCGCCGCCGTGACGGTCACGGGCGACCTCACACTGAACGGGGGCACCCTCACCCTGTCCGGTTCCGGAAGTTTGAACGTCGGCGGCAACTGGATCAGGAACGGAGGCACCTTCAACCAAGGAAGCCGGACCGTAACCCTGAACGGCACCGGCAGCCAGACGGTGGGCGGCAGCGCCGGCACGGCATTTTACAACCTCACAATAGACGACGACGGCCGCGGTGCCTCGTCCACGGTTACCTTCGGCGACGCAACCAGTGAAGGTATAACCATACAGGTTTCAAACACCTGGGACTGGCAGACGTCCACCGGCAACCCGGCGGACGTCACCGTGGGCTATTCGGGCCTCACGACCCAGCCAACGCTGGACATAGACGACGACCTTTCCATAGGTTCGGGCAGGACATTGACCATGGTCACAACCAGCACCCTCAACGTCAGCGGTAACTGGGACAACGACGGCACCTTCACGCCGGCAACGTCCACGGTGGTCTTCGACGGTACCACAGCCGTAACCGGCACCGGGACCCACGACTTCCACAGCGTGACGGTGACCGGGACCCTCACGGGCCCCTCATCGGGCACCATGTACGTGTCGGGTGATTGGACAAATAGCGGCACCTTCAACAACAGCTCCTGCACGGTGACCTTCAACGGCACCACCACCATATCCGGCACCGGGACCCACGATTTCCACAACCTCACGGTGGACACAGACGATTCCCTCACGGGACCCTCCTCGGACACCCTTTACGTGTCGGGGGACTGGACCAACAATGGGACCTTCACTCCCTCAACATCCACTGTTGAGTTCGACGGCACCACCACCATCACCGGGACCGGCACCCATGATTTCCACGGCGTGACGGTTGCCGCCAGCAGTTCCCTCACCGGCCCCTCCGGCGGCAACATGTACATTTCCGGGGACTTTTTGAACAACAACTCCTTCACCCACAACTCCTGCACCGTGACCCTGGACGGTAACGGGGACCAGACCATCGGCGGCAGCGCCGGAACCACGTTTGACACGTTGGTGATAGACGCCACCGGCTTCCGGACGGTATATTTCGGCGACGGGACAAACAGCCCGACGATAACCGTGTCCACCGCCTTCACCTGGACCAACCATGCAACAGACTGCGCGGACATATCCATCGGCAAGACCGGCACCGCCGCCACCCTGGACCTTGACTGCGACTTCACGGTGCCTGCAAACGGCGCAACCACCATGGTCTCCGGAGCACTTCTCCAGCTGAGCGCCGATTTTTACAACGTTGCAGCCAGCGGGTCCTTCCAGCCCGGGGCGGGCACTGTGGAGTTCAATGATAATTCAACCCAGACCATATACACCAACGACGTTGCGGACACCAACCCCACCACAACGGAGTTCTACATACTCAAGATAGTCAACTCCGGCGGCAGGAATAGCAGTCTTAAAATCAAATCCACTGAAACCTACAAGACCAGCATCAAAATAAACGACACCCTGGACATCGAGGATGGATGGGTAGAGATATTTGATGGATACGATGACGGCAAGAACGTGACGGTGACCGTTGGCGATGGGGTGGGCACCGACAGCATATACCACACCGGAGACAAGATTTCCCTCCATGGAAAGGATGAGGGGACCACTGTGAAGGTAGAGGATGGCGAAGATGACCTTGCGGTCCTAAAGGGATATTCGGATACCTATTCAAACTGGATACAATGGACGGGAACAGGGTGCATAGGAACAGAGAACGGAGATATAGACGATCATCCACAGAGGTTCGAGAACATTGACTTCGGGGAAAATTACACTACGGTGGATTACGGTTATGACTCTGTTGCGTCAACGATCATGCTTTATTATAATTCTGCCTTTGGATATAAAACAGGTTGCTATTTCAAGAATGTGGAGTTCGACAGCGACCTCTCTCTTGAAAACGGGTCTGAAACCAACTACCCCATGTACCTTGACGGTACAGTCAACGCGGCGGGTCTCACCTGGAGCACCGCCGGAGATGACCCTTACGTTGAACTTCTGGCCACCGGCACCCTGACGGTGACGGGAAACTGGGACATGAACGAGGGAACCTTCACTGCGGGGACCGGGAGCACGGTTGTGCTTGCCGGCACCTCCGGCAGTCAGACCGTTTCTGCCTTTTCCGAATACACCACCAGCTTTTACAACCTGACCATAGACGACACCGGCAGCCGGACCGTTTACATCGGCTACGATACCACGGGCCTGACCTTCCAGGTCACGGGCACCTTCTCCTGGGAGTCCGCCGGGGCAACGGCGGATGTTTACATCGGGGACGGAAGCACTGGCACGGCATCCCTGGACCTTGCGGGGGGCATTACCATCCCCACCGGTAAGATCCTCCTCATGACCGGATCAAGCACCCTGAATGTGGGGGGCGGCTGGACCAACGACGGCACCTTCACAGCAAACTCTTCCACGGTGACATTCAACGCGTCCACCGGCACCAACGACATCACCTCCGGCACGTCCGACTTCTATGCCGTGATCTTCAACGACGGCGGCGGCGGTGCCACCTGGGAGTTCCAGGATGCAACCACGGTGGGATACACCCTGACGCTGACCTCGGGCACCGTAGACAACGACACAAACAACGTGACCCTCACCATAAAAAACACCTTTACCATATCAAGCGGCGGTGCCTTCTACCAGGACGCAGACGAAACCGCTGACGCAACCGCCATTGTAATCTTTAACGGCGACTTCACCTTCACCGACAACAACTCCACCAAAACCAACCTGGGCCATGTGCAGATAGGCACCTCTCCCGACACCATCACCCTGGGCTCGGACATGACCGCCATATCACTCACCGTGAAGGCCGGGGACAGCCTGATCACCGACGGTTACAACATCGACCTTTCCAGATTCGTCAATGTGGAGGCCACGGGTACATTGAACGCCGCCAACGGAACCGGCGGCAACACCACCATCACCCTGGGCGGCCAGTGGACCATGGACGGGACCTTCACCAACACCAACAGCACGGTGGTGTTCGACGGCGGAACCACCACCGACCAGAACATCTACGATTCCACCACCTTCAACAACCTGACGGTAGAGACCGACAGCAGCCACGCCCTGATCCTGGTAAACGGCATCACGGTCACCGTGGACGGTACATTCACCGAGGACAACTCCGATACCCGGACCATAAAAAGCGATTCTGCAAACCTGAGCGCCACCCTCAAACTCCGGGGCGACATATCCATAGACGGTCTCACCCTGGGAGACAGCGTGGCCAACGGGTGCGGAGTCGGGTTGTGGGTGGACAACTCCGGGACCTGGTCCATGAACAACGTGACCTTCACGGGTTTTTCGGCCCAGGACGACATGAACCAGAACTGCTACCTCTACATCACCCGGACCGGCGATTACCCCGGTGGAAGCCCCATAGCGTTCTACGGGATAAGCTTCGAGAGCCGAAACAGCGAGCCCGACGGTGAAAACACCTTCAACGTCTACATCAACGCGGACGTGGGCTCTTCGGTGATCTTTGGCGATGAATCATGGGGCGACGGCGGCGGCAACGCCTATGACCGGGATTCCAACAGCACGCCTTCGGGTGTCGGAGAGGTTATCTGGGGCACCCCTGAATTCCCGGTCGAAGCATTGCCGCTGCTGGTACTTGTTGTGTTAATATTGCCGATCGTCATCAGGAGGCGGAGACGGAAAGCTGCGAAGTAGGATGGTTCGCAGGTCGGTGACTTTTCGGCCGAGGTGAGACCGGCGAAGCACCAGGGCAATCAACGAAGTTGGGGATACACAGATATCCTGTTGAGATGAATTAAGTTGAAGCCGCCGTAATTGTTAAGTAGCCTTAAAACCATACACCAATAGTTATATGGCCGCATAAAAACTGTGATATCATGCATGAGGACGCCATAAGACGGATGATACTGGATTTCCACGATGAGGAGATTGAAAAGAGCATCCCCCGAAGACTGGAGGTGGACCTCAGGTCCAGCAGGATGATCACCACGGCCGGGTTTCGAAGGTGCGGCAAGTCCACCTACATGACCCAGATCATCACGAATCTGTTGGGATCGGGTGTGCCCATGGACCGCATCGTCTGCATCAATTTCGTGGATGAGAGGATCCGGCCGCATAAAACCGAGGTCCTGGACTCCATCGTGGAGACCTACTACACGCTGTACCCCGATAATCAGGATTCGACCGTCCACTGGTTCTTCGATGAGATACACCTGGTGCCCGAATGGGAGTATTTCATCGACCGACTTAACCGCAGGAGGGAAAACAGGGTCTATATTACGGGTTCCACGTCCCGTCTGACTTCCGGGGAGATCGCCAGCGTTCTTCGGGGGAGGAGCCTTGTGTACGAGCTGTTCCCTTTCTCTTTTAAGGAGATACTGGACAGGGACGGGATAGACAGCACCCGCCTCTCCACGAGAACGATCAACCGGATAAGATCAGCTTTTGATGATTACTTGATGAAAGGGGGAATGCCGGAAACCTTCGGAATGGACCCTAAGACCAGGCACAACACCCTGTCATCATATTACTGGACGGTACTGCTTCGGGACCTGATAGAGAGGCACAACACGCAGGATGCGACACCCATCGAGACTGCAATGAAGATGATCACTAATTCAGTGGGTTCTCCCGTTTCGGTGAACCGGCTGGCAAACTCCCTGCGTTCGCTGGGTTACAGGGTATCCAACACGATGGTGTCGGAATACATGCACTGGCTGGGTGAGGCGTATTACCTGTTCCAGGTCCCGATATTCACACGATCCGAAAAAAAAAGGAGGGTTAACCCTCAAAAGATATACATCATTGACAACGGCATACTCAACAGCGTTACCATACGGTTCAATGATAACCTTGGCGTCCTTTTGGAAAACCTTGTGTTCTTACACCTGCGTCGGCTGCCCGGCGACATATACTATTTTAAAAACAAAAATGGCCACGAGGTAGATTTCGTCACCGAATCTGTGGATGAGGGCATCCGTCTCTGGCAGGTCTGCTGGGATATCTCAGACGAGAGGACCCTTGAAAGGGAACTCAGGGCGATCGGGTCGGCATTTGAAGAATTGGGGGTGGGTTCGGCCACGTTGATAACACATAACGAATCCAGAACGATCGGGCTTGAAAACGGCAGCGTTAGGGTTGTTCCGGCCTGGGAATTACTCTCCGAATTCTAACGGGCGTATAATATGTAAAGTGGTGGATGTTTTATATGCACACTCGATCAAGAATACACCAATAGGTGAATAAAATATATATCATCCTATTTTCATATCCACCATTAAGTGAATATGTATGATAGGAGAAATGACCCAGCGGGTATACAGGGAAATCTGTGATATGAAAAGGCCCCTGTCCCAGCTGGAGATCGCCGGAAGATGCGGCTGTTCACACTCCTTCGTAAACAAGGAGATCGGAGACTTACTCCGGCGGAGGATTGTGGGAAGACCCGCCCGGACAAGGGTATCGCTTGTAAATAAATCCGGTCTCCTGTCCCTGTGGATGGGAAAGAGGGGGATCAGAAACCAGGAATCGATGATCTTGAAAACGGATCTTGATGAAGACGAGGTCCTGTCAAGGATCGCCGATACAAAAACGCATGCCCTGACGCTGGAGAGTGCGGTGCGGGCCATGGGGATTGAAGAGGGCGTGGCCATAAACGAGGTTCAGGTATATCTTTCCCCCGGCGCCACAGAGGGCATGGGCATGAAGGAGGGTAAAAAAGGCGCGTCTGTCAGAATATTCGTTTCCAGTGATGATCATCTTTATGGAATGTCCCGGGAGATCGACGGTGTAAGGGTTGCGCCGGTGTCACAGGTTTATGTGGACCTTGCCGACTGGGGGACCTGGGGAGCCCATGATGCGGCGGTGAGGTTGGCTATGGACAATGATGACTTTCCCATTCTGGCAACCCGTCAGGAACTGGAGTCCTACCTATGAAAGGGAAGCTTCTGTGGGATGAAGATGTGATGCTTGAGAGCAAGACCCATCTTACAGCCTTCAATGTCCAGGGTTTCGATTTTGTCCTGATAGGCGGGTGGGGGGTTTATCTTTTGACAAGATACCATATGTCCCGGGACATAGATTTTCTGATGCGAGACAGGGAGCTTTGGAAGTTCAGATCATACATCCAGGCCCGCGGCGGCCGTGAAAAGTCCCCTGGCATCAGAACGTATGGCTTCGTTATTGGGAATATCGGAGTGGACGTGTACACAGAAACCAAAAGCGGACTTCCAGTAGATATCGTCGATGTGTTTGAAAAACAGCGGTTTCTTGGACTAGACGGGTACCGCGTTCTGGAACCCGGTAGGCTGCTTGCACTTAAACTCCGGGCGGCCGAGGCAAGGTCCCAAAGTCACAAGGGGCTCAAAGACAGGTGTGACATACTTTCCATATGTTTGAAGAATGATGATTATCTTAAAAGATTCAAAGCGCACATCTCTGAAACCGGTGATGAGAATGCCCTGGAGAAACTGTGCAGGTTGGTGGGGGAGGCCGATATCGAATTTGAATATGTTCTAGGGGAAAAACCGATACCCAGCCGGATTAAAAGGTACAAAAAGGATATCTTAGCAAATCTCATATGATCATGATTTTCATCACTTTGCCCGAATGGGTTCATGGTGCTGCCTTTTACGTTCAAAGATGGCGTAAGATTGGGCTTCGCCCGAGACTACGATTCAGACGACACCACCTCTCCAACCTGCATTGTGGTCTGGGGCACACCTGAATTTCCAAGCGTGGTGCTGCCGCTGCTGGTGCTGGTGGTGTTCCTTTTGCCGATCATTATTAGAAGGAGGAGATGGAAGGCTTCTAAGTAGGATGCTGTCATGAACGTTGCTGATGGCCCCACGATGCATTATCTTGTATATTGGCGTATGCTGAAAAATCGATTGAAAATAAGTGTCCCGGTCCATGGGGGATTACAGGAGTTGGGCCATCTGTTTGACTATGGGGGCGACCCTGGGGTCCAGCTCTCCGCTTTCTGCAAGGGCAGTCAGCTTTCCCTTAAGATCCGGCACGAACCTTAGAAGACCCATGATGGGTTCCACTGAATCCTCCTGCCCCTCACTCATCAGGTGTGCCAGGAGGTTCATGGCTCTGGCCAGGAACCTGTCATCTGCCCCTGCCATATTGTTTTTAAAACTGTCCTTGAGGGATTCGTCAATGGTGGGAAAGTACCAGGCAAGACGTTCTCCCGCCTCGGCCATGTCCTCGTCATCGCTTTGTGGCGAGAAGAAAGTCTCCACCAGGTTCTCCCATGTCTGCTCCATTGACATATCGTCATCATCATCTTCTGACATGCGGGCCATCCTCCGGTGGGATGTTTCTATAATAGGGTATGTATGATTTATCGTTTCTGATGGGATCGTTATGGCTCAACCCGCCAAACTATAAATGACATCTTATCCATCGCCGAGATGCATGAAGGGTGAAGACACCAACATGATCGCCTATCGCAACACCCTGAAAAAGGCTTTTTCAGACGGCGCTTGTTCGGATGACGAGAACGCCATGATCGAGACCCTCAGGGAATCCTTTGCGATCCCCTACGAGCAACATCAGCGCTTAATGGACGATATCATGATGGATTTTTATATTGATAAAACCCAGAAAAAGGGTGAAATGATAAATGAAGATGTACAGAAGCGGAACATGCAGGACACCGGGTCCGTTCACAAGATACTTATCGGACGATTGAAACGAAAACAACCTCGTATTTAGTCTCGTATACCAGCGATCTGCCATAGATGGAAAACGTTGGTGGCGATTGCAGCATCGGCAAAATAAAGTTGGCCTTTTTATTAGAACGAATGTTCGATGGCTCCCTGAGCGCATGCCTCGATGCATCTTTCCTTGCCGGGTTTGCACCCGGCCAGTTTGCAGGTGTGCCCTATCCGGTTGCGTTGGCCTTCCAAAACGATAGCCACCTTAACCTCGTTGAGCGGGTCGCTTTCGTCATCGCCAAGTTCCATCACCCCGGCCGGGCAGACCTCCTTGCAGAGGCCGCAGCCGTCGCACCTGTCGGTGTCGATGGTTATTAAGTATTCCCCGGACGCGTCGCTGTATCCGTAATTGGCAATCACCTTCACTTTCCCTCCCCATCTCTTCCTTTGCCCTTTTCCACTAGCGTGTGGGCAAACAGGGCCGCACCAGCCGCTCCGGCGATCTGAGGATCCCATTCAGTGGTCATGGGTTCGATGTCCATTATCCTTACGAGCCGGTCGATAACCCCCCTGTTCTTGGCCATGCCGCCGGTTATGGCGAATCGCTCTTCCACGCCGATCCTCTGAATAAGAGAGAATATCCGTTCTGCCATGGCGGAACAGTAGCCCGCCAGCACCTCGTTGACATCCCACCCGGACCTTAGAAGACCCGTGGCCTCGGTCTTTGCATAGACCACGCAGGTGGAGGATACGGGTCTGGGCTCCTTTTCAATATCGAAGGACCGCTCTCCCAGATCGGTTATGGGAACAGAGAGCATGTCTGCCATCACCTCCATGCCGCGACCTGTTCCCGCCGCGCACTTGTCATTCATCAAGAAATTGGTAACCTTCCCCTTCTCGTTGCAGCGAATGGCCTTGCAGTCCTGGCCCCCCACATCCAGGACCGTTCTGAGATCGTTGCCGTATATGAGATTGGCGCCCCTGGCGTGGCACGCTATCTCGGTGATGGTGCGGTCAGCCATGGGAACGTTGACCCGGCCGTATCCCGTGCCTATGCAGTACTCTATTCGATCCTCGGTCAAGCCGGTGCCTTCCAGTGCATGCCTCAGGGCGTTGCGGGCGCTGTCGGGGCTGTTGGACCCCGTTCTCATATTCCCGTAGCAGTATATCTGACCGTCTGCCACAACCACTGCCTGGGAACTGACAGATCCCACGTCTATGCCGCTGGTTATGTGATTTGCATCTTCGAGGGAAACGGTCGGGTTTTCCCAGCGGGATTCGGTCCATCGCCAGAACTCCTGATTATCATAGTTCCTGTTCAATCTGATCCCTCCTCTCGAGCGATCAGGGCGGCTCCCACCGCTGGTACTATGAGCGGATGCCGGGGAATGCGTAATCTCTCCACCATCAATTCCCTTTTAAGCGCTTCAATAAAGCCCGTGTTTAGGGCGACCCCTCCCATGACAACAATATCATCATCCGAGGTCCCCATTGGACCGACACGGCGTATCATTGATGCTATCCTGGATGCCATGGCGTCATGGATGGCCCGGCAGATGTCCTTAACGGGTGTGTTTGCATGAATTTGTCCCACCACCTCCGATTCCGCAAAGATAACGCACTGGGCGTTCATGGGAATGGGGTTGTTGGATTGGTTGGCCAGTTCTCCCATGTCTTCGAGGGGAACTCCCAACGCCCTGCTCATGGCCTCGATGAACGCTCCAGCGCCTGCCGCGCATTTCTCGTTCATTGCAAAATCTTCCACGTTGCCGTTCTTCGATAACCTTGCCGTCCGGGCCATCTCCGCTCCCACGTCCACCACGGTAGTAGCCCCGGGAAAGAAATGCACGGCGCCCCGGCCCATGGCCCTTATCTCGTTTATCTCGATATCGACAATCTCCGTGTTGCCGGCCCCGGCCCCCGTGACACCAATCCGTTCTATGCATTCTCGGTCCATGTTTGACGCGCACAGTGCATCATTTAGTGATCTGTTGATAGCCTCTTTGATGTCAAACCCACTTGATGTCAGCCCTATCCCGATGGGATCATTTCCTTCAACGATCACGCATTTCGTGGTCTTCGAACCGCAATCGATGCCCGCCGTTATCCTTTGATCCATCTCCACATCACCTCACGGGTCCTTCGGTCGGGGAAGGCCAAGGCTTTCTAGGAATATATCGATCCGTTTCTCAGTGGTCTGCATATCGAATTCCCGCTGGTCTCCCATGTTGCCTTCGTAGGTCATGACCCGGTGACCCCTGTCGATAAGGCCCAGTCTGTTCTCGGCGATTCCCATGGAGAGCCCTTCACATCCCCGATTGTAGTGCAGGATTATCCCGTCGACCTTCCACCCCCGGGCAATGGCGTCCATCATATCGGTCTTGTAACGGGGACTGTAAAAATGCTGGTATTCGGGCCTGGACAGATGCCAGTCCGCCAGCATGCGGCAGGCCTCTTCCCTGCTTTGGGGGTTTTCGGGTGGCAACGGTCGGGGTAGCAGACGTTGGCTGTCCTTGTCAAATAGCCACATCCCCTCAAGTCCGAAGGTGTAAAGCGACCCCATCGATACAACTCCCCATTTCTCCAGGTGCCTGTATATGGAAAGCGATCCCCAGGGGGGCTGGGTGTCCGTCATCACCCTGGCCCGTTCGTTTCCCACTGCGGCAATCCCCCTATCCACCCTGTCCCTGACCTCCACAAGAAGCTCCTTTTCATAGAAATCGGCAAAGGCCCCGTTGGATTTTTGAAGCGCCGCGAACACGTAAAGTGAGTAGAGGGATTTTTCGTCCAGCGGTGCGGGTACCGCCCTGTTCAGATGGCATATCTCCGCCCAGGCGCGGGTGGTGCGGATATCGTTCCAGGCCGCTTCCACAAAGAGATCGTCTTGAAATGTTCTTCCCGTGGTCTCTTCCAGCCAATCTATCGAATCCAGCAGTTGATCGGTAACATATCTGATCCGATGTTCGTACATTTCAGGTGCGAAGGGGGGATATGGCCCGGCTCCCACATCCACGGCAAAAAAGGGTATACCTCCGCCTTCAAGAGCAATGGCGTTCTGGTACCATTTGGCATGGGAACAGCAGATGTGCTGGGTGTAGGCCAGATCGGCCTTTGGAAAGGCGCCTCCGAAGGCGTATTCGTTGCAGAGAATGGATCCCCAGTAGTTTCTCATGTACGCGCAGATGTCCCGGGAAAATCCGAAGTTCTCTGCTGCTGTCATGAATCTGGATGAAAGCTCGGGCCGGGCGGCACAGGATGCCCCGTAGGGTTCACCCGCCATCCACCGAACATCCCGGCCAAGTCCCATGGGCACGGCGTCGAACGCCCAGGCCGATCCCATGATACGGATACCTCCTCTGCGGGTCAGGTCTTTGTACCAGTCCGCTCTCATCTTCTTTGCCCTGTCCCAGCATTTGATCGGTTCAGTGGGATATCGATCCATTACCAAATCCTCCTAGAACAGGTCGTCTGTTGCATCCAGGGTCTCCAAGAAGGCCTCTACCCTGGTGGCCAGTGGTCCAGCTGGTTCTGTGACATCGAACTCCAAAAAGTAGGTGGGGATGCCGTTGTCCTCCAGCCGTTTTCTGATAAAGGGCATATCGTTTTCGTGGGGGTCGCAGAACTTCTGATGTGCGAATATGACCCCGTCCACTCTGTATTCTCGAGCAAGATCCATGATGGTATCGATACGTAAGCGTTGGGGCCAGTCCTTGGTGGGGCACGGTGTCCGGTTCACGTATCTTACTGCAATCGCCTTAAGAGGATCTTGTGAGGATGTATCCACCAGGTCCCAGAAATCCCTGGTGGTGGTGCAGAGGTCTTCCACCACCACGGTGCAGCCCACCGATGCTGTTTCCCCCAGGTTTTCGATCATCTTCAAAAATTCCACATCATCGCTTTCAGATCCCACCAGCATGATCCGGTTGCCCGGGTCACGTTTGAGTCTTCTGGTTTGAAGGCTTTCGAGAAGAAGGGTTGCCTCTTTGAGAAAGTCGTCGGCATGGGTGAAGAACCGGGCGCACGCAACACCCATGGACTCTGCGCCGGTGATGGGAGGGTTGTCCGTTCTGCGGGTTTGGTAGATGTCCCTCAAAACCTTCCTCACATTGTTCTTTTTGATGATCCCCCGTTGCAGATCATCATCCCCGATCTTCCTGCCCGTGAGCCTTTCCAGGTTTTCTATCAGCAATTTATATTCTTCCACAAGGAACGGGATTGATCTTTCGCTCTGAACGTGGTTGGGCATGGGAAGGTAATGGTTCCAGATGGGACCTCTGTGTATCTCCCAGCTTGAGAATGCCCCTCTCAGGTGAAGGCAGCTCTGGGCAAGGATGATCCCGTCAAGATGGTCGTACCTTCCCAAAAGTCCCTGGGCCAGGACATCCCGGGAAAACGGGCAGAACATCCCCGGAATATGGCTGCTGCTGATATTCGGGGGTTCGTGGGTCCCAAGTATCCTCACAGGAAGGATATCAAAAGCGTAGAGGATCTCCTCCGGCGTGTAGGTGCAGAAGTATCCCACCACCTCTTTACCGGTTTTGTTTTTCCATTCTCTCTGATAATCGAGACGGTCAGCGTACCATTTCTCGAACTGATCCATTTTGGGATGCCCTCCGGTCCTATATTTAACCCCGATCACAACCTATGCTAACGTCACAGCCTGTATTCAAGATCCAGGTGCTGGCTCCTGTCAAAACCTATGGCTTTGAAGAATGGGAGAAGAGCGCCGGAGTCCCACCGCACGTTTGTGTGGACCGAGTTGACCTTCTGGTTCCGGAAGTGCCTGATCAACGCCCGGCCCAGTCGTTTTCCCACGCCCTGCCTTGCATATTCGGGGTCCACTCCCAGGTACTCTATCCAACCGGAACGCTCCAGGCCGAACCCTATGGTCTTGATCGAACCTATTATGAAACCGACCAGTTTGCCATCAATGAAGGCTCCCAGGCAGCTTTCGGGTGAACTTTCAAGGTACTGGGTAACGGCCTTCTTCCAGGATGATCTGACCTGTTTTTTTATCAGGGATTCCTGTATGGCCAGCAGTCTGTCCATGTCCTCTTCTGTTATGTTCTTGATCTGAATCTTTGCCAATGCCGTTCCCCCCGAGTTAGCCGTTGCAGAATACTCCGAATGACCTTTTAGGGCTTTTCCGCCTTGAACTAAAGGCCGCCGGTTATGACAGGGCGATATAATAAGCATTATTGACCGTTGGTGGGTACGGTCACCTCATCAGGATCCTCCTCAGGGGCACACGATCACTTTTTATCTCTTCAAAATCGCCCTTGCCTGCCTCAGTCCATCCATGGCCAGATCGTGATCCGATTGAAGCGACAGTACACGTTTAAAATATTTTTTTGCGATCTTGGCCTTTTTCAGGCTTAGGTATGCATAACCCAGGTTGTAGAGGGAATCAACGTGGTCGGGGTCCATGGCCAGGGCTTTCTTGTAGCTGCGAATGGCGCCTTTTATATTGTTCATCCTTCTGAGAATGACCCCCCTGCTGGACCAGGTGATCGGGTCTTCGGGATAGTGCTTCAGTATCCTGTTGGCGGCACCCAGTGCTCTTTTGAGGTCTTGCCGCTCAAAGGCATCGAACATCCTCTGGTTCAGTTGGGCGTATCGGGGATCTTTGGTATCGGGAGTCGTGGTCGATTTCCTAGATGAGGTTTTTTTCCCGCCAGCCCGGTTATCATGATGTAGTTTTTCAAATTCACTCTCGATTCTAGACACCTGGGAGAGGTCCTTTAACCGCTCTATTAGTTCCCTTGCCTCGTTGGGATAATGAGGTTCTATCGTTCTTATCCGCTTTTTGAGTGATTCGGCGTTGTTCAACCTGGAGTTGAGCGATTTCAGCAGCTGTTGTAGTTGGTCAGTGTTCTGTTCGAAGATTTGTTTTTCCATTGCCGAGATGTCATATCCTTTCAATATGCATCTTTCCAGCTGTGACAGGACCGATTCCTCCATGTCCTCCGGAAGTAACGCGGGGGGCGGTGGGATATCCTTAAACGTCCGGAGGTAGCCTTCCCCTTGATCGGGACCGGGTGAGAGCCTGTCTTCTGCCGTTAGGAGCTTTCGAGCGAAATCCATGAACTGGTTGGTATCCTCCATGGTGATCCTGAACCGCTCGGGTTCATCCCGTTTCAGTTCCAAGTAGAGATCGATCATGCGTTTGGATTCATCGGGCCCGATCTCTTTGATGGTGAGGAGTATGTTTTGAAGGTTCTGGCGGTACCGCTCCTCCTGGAGAGCCATGTCGTTTTTAAGTAACCCGTCCTTCAGTTCCTTTAGCTCGGATTTCATGTCCAGCGGTTGCTCTTTGGATTGCTTTGGCGGATCCTGTTCCAAATGAACTTGGATTGAGTCTTCCATGATTCACCGTTCCTTGTCTCGATCCTCATTGATCATGCTAGCTTTGATGCTGGTTAGCCGGTCCTTTGCATCGGGATTGTCGGGGTCAAGTGTGAGCGCGTTCCTGTAGGAGTCTTCCGCTCCTTTCAAATCACCCTTTTTCTCAAGAACCGCAGCGTGGGTTATCCATCCTCTGGTGTTTTGTGGGTTTATACCCAGCGACCTGCGGCTCCATGCATCCGCCAAGTTAGGGTATCCCATTTTCAAGTAGTGGTCTGCCTTGGCACAGAACAGCTCTTCATCCTCCGGGAACATCTCAAATCCCTGGTTGAGGAACGAAAGCGATTCAATCGGACCATCTTTTTGTTTGATCTCCCTGTATTTGTAGAAGAACTTCTTCTTGCCGAATGCCTTGTTCATGTTTTCCTTGTTTATTGTTGATTTGTGCTGTTGGATGGCCATCCTCTCCCCGTAAGATCGTCGGAGTTCCCTCTCCCTCTTGGCCAGCTCCCTTGCCACCGTGTTTTCGAGGATCTTCTCCTTTTCCCGGTAGCTGTTTTCAAGCTTTTCTTTGGTCATCAACACCTCTGCTCTCATCTCAGATTCGATCCGGGACTTCTCCCTTGCCATCATGGACGCAAGCTGGGCATCCTTTTCGGCAGTTACCTGGGCTTCCGTGGCATCGATTATGGTGCCAACCTCATCCCGGATGCGTTCCTCCGCTTCTTGCAGCCGTCGCTGGATCTCCTCTTCGAAATTTTCCCGGCTAAGGTCGTTACCCTTGTTTTCCCTGTGTATCATATCCCTGTACTCAATTTCGAATTTGAGCCTTGTCTCTTCCTCGATCCTCTCCCTTTCCTTTTCGATGGATCGGGAAAGCTCTTCTTTGATCATCGACTCTATCTCGCTTTCCATCATGTCCATGGCCCGGATGAGCTGTTTCCGTTCTTCCTCCATCTCTGCTATCCTTTCTTTCAACTCGTCCCGTTCCATGGTGAGCTGTTTGTTTTCTTCACCATCGGACTCGGAAAGGTTGCTCTTATTGGTAGATAAGGACCTCTCTTTGCCCTTGTTGGACATACTCTCATCACCGTCTAAAAGACCGGTCCTTATGAGAGCGCCCAGGCCCTTACCCAGACTTTTTTTCATTTCCCCCCCGTGATCAATGTAATTCATATGCCCCGCAGTTTGCTGTAATTGGAATGGGAATCTATGCATTTATATCGTTTACTTATTTATAAATTCTTTTAATTTCTCTTATGCTTCTGGTTGTTTAATGTTGATTTTATTATCAAATTTCGTCTCTTCTCCAACTACAGGTCGGGTCTAGCCCGATCAATCCCCATTCCCCCCTGATCTTCAGCATTAAAAAATCCGGACTTTCGGCAGTCTGCTAGAGTGCAGTCGCTTCGACAATATCCTCAATAAATTGACTTGTTCTTGGCTGGCCTTTCGGCCATCTGACAATTCGGGCTGGGCTTGGGGCCTCGGGTGCTAATCAGTCGGGATCTGATAACACACCCTCGGGGGCGCTTGCTCACCCAATAACGAACATCATCTTACGAGGGGGTTTAACTTGCTTCGATCTTGATCATCTTGATTCCTTCAGCTTTCAGGGAAACAGTCTCCCCCTTTTCTAGGCCCAAAGCTTCAGCTAGTTCAGCAGGAATCCTCACGATAAGATTGCTCCTTATCTGTCCCAGCTTGACCTCGTACTCCTTTGCCAATATCTTGTTCAGAAGTAATATTCTCTGGGCTTGTTCAGGGTCGAAGAATTCCTCCCCACACTTACATTTCCACCCATCAATGTCGATTCCCTGGAATCTAAGGGTTGTTTTCGGGGCTATTTCCCCACACGTTGCACACTTCAACCCATCTTTACTCAACAAATCACCTCTTTTTTGATGTCATACCGACATGTGTTATTACCCATACATCCGAGTTCATGGAGAAACTGAACGATTTAACGACTACTACTCGTATCGTCTTTCCTTTTCTATCCACACATCTTTCTATCGTGTTCTTGGCGCGTTTCGATCGGGCACAGTCATATCCGCTTTCAATGACCTCCAATACATTGAATATATCCATCTTGTTTGTGAACAGTTCCTCCATTGCGGCTCTACTCGGTATCAGGACTAGGTCTTGATAGTATGGGTAAAGCATATTCCCACATCGTATGCCATGTGCATACGCAGTATAAATATGTTACCGTTAAACCCCCTTCTCGCTCCGAATATCTTATCAAATTGGGTTCGCGCGCCCAAGTCACTCCAACGCTCGTACTGTCCAACACCTGTACTCGCTCCCACACCACCTTCGTCAGTAGAACTGCCTCCCACCTCCTAGGAAGGCCCGCCTCTTTGGGTCATCCTTCGGATAACCCTAATTCAGAGAATTCCTTCGGAATTCCCCAAATTCGGGTAGTCCTTCTGCTCGTCTTAACTGCATGATTCGTTGGACTCAGTCTTCGACTCGCACCCTCGGCACAAGCTATTGTGCAGTCGCCTTCGGCTAAGCTTCAGGGCCTCAGTGGCTAATCAGTAAGGATCTGATAACACCACTTCGGGGGCGCGGCGGGCCGGCTTAACGCTAACGTCAGCGATCTAGCTTCGCTAACGACGGATGCATACCCCCTCAATATGATTCTATTCGCAAATTGGGAATATTTTCAAAATGAGATGTATTACGTGTAACCAATATCTCATCATTTTCAATCACAATACTAGCTATGTAAGTATCTAACGCACCAATAGGTATTCCCTTTTGATTCAACGTTGCAGTTATCTTACCAAATAACCTTGCCGATTCAATATCCAATTCCAAGATATCAAGTTGCAATAGAATTTTCTCTAATTTCTCAAGCTCATCGACTGAATTCTTCACATTATTAGGACCGACATACAACTCAGAAACCGTAATAATAGTCGTTCTTGGAATCTCTTTTCTTTCTCTGAACTCCTCCATTTTTAAAGTTGCGGGTCCTTTCTCTTTCTTCCCAGCTTCTCTCATTAGGTCTATTATGAATGAAGTATCAAAACAAACCATTAGGACACCGACCTAACTTTCTCAGCCCGAATTTTCTTAGATGTCTTTTCAATTTCATCAAGACCTTCCTTAGAAAGTTCAGTTTCATTTATAGCTTCAATGAGCTTTTCAATAGATTTAGCAGGTTTAAGATTCTTCTTTATCACCTGACTAAAGGAATCATTTTCCCCTTTGATGCTAGCAAGGATATCATATGCTTCCATATCGATAGTGATCGTCTTTACTGCCATTTGCGCCACCAATGGCATAAATGCACTTAAGTGCACTTATATTTTCCTATGGATCATTTAACCCCCCTATGCATCCGTCTAACCTGCTATCGCTGCCTAATAATGCTACCGGCCCTTGCACCCAAGTTACCCCCCACGGGCCCTCGCACCCATTTCGAGGCCTACCGCAGCTCTATTCAGAACTGATATCCCCCCACCGGGCACTAAAGGTGGCTTTACTTCGATAATGTCAGATGACAGCCATCCTGCCGGGTGCCTTGCACCCAAGGTGTCGATTTGACAGGCAAATCCATACAGTTTTGGCTCATGGGCAGAGCTAAAACCAGGACCCCGGCTTCACGGCCTCGGGACGAACTCTGTTTACCAACAACATCTTCGCCCCTCGGGGGCTCACTTTTTCAATAGAATGAAACGGGTGCACCTATTTAATCAAAGACAAGAACTCATCTCGTTCCATCTTCGACTGTTTAATTATTGCCAACAATGTACCTTTAGCCAATTCGTTATGATTTGGCACAGTAACGAGAATACGTTCATCTTCATTCCACAAATGAACATGACTTCCAGACTGTCTAATGATTTTGAATCCAGCTCTCTTTAGAGCTTTAATTACTTTACTGGCCGACAGCACTGGTAGTTTTGGCAAACTTCTCAACCTCGATATCTACAAAAGAAGTCTTCGAGCCATTCGGAGCTAATTCTAGAAGTAGCTGATAATGCTCTTCTAGTCCATTAATCAGATTAGCGATGGCTTCTTCCTCAGTACTACCCTGGTCAGCAACGTTCGTTATAAGATCCGTTGCGACGTAGTACTTACCTTCTTTTACGACGGATATCAGGGTTTTCATTTTTCCACTAATGATAACCATGTTCCTATCAGTATAAATTAGTTTCCGGTGCACCCTTTAAAAGTAAAAAGCTCGCCCAAGTCACCCCACGCGCGCCCAGCCGACACCAGACCTCGCTACCATCCACATCAGGGTTTCACCCGATTCCCGACACCGCAGCAATGATGCCTACGGTAATATCCAAAGACATTACCTCGCCCTGCGCTAGCCTTCGGCTATCGCACGGCTTCGGCCTACATCGTCCTCCAGCTAACTGTTCTTATTCGTCGGCTCACAGAGTCTCTTCCGGACCCTCGGCAGAATGCTAGAGTGCAGTCGCCTTCGGGCTGGGCTTGGGGCCTCGGGTGGGATCTAACTTCGTTGATCACTCACCCTCGGGGGCGCAGCGGGCCGGCTTAACGCTAACGGCAGCTTTTTATTCCAATGATAAATAATTCTAAATACTCTAAGAACTAATTAATTCATATATGACAGAAAAGCAAAGGAAAATCGATAAAGAAAAAATTTTAGCACTTATAGCAAAGAGAAAGGATATTCTAATTGCTCTTAGCTAAATGTTCATTAATAAAATTGAAACAAAACTCATCTAGTTCATTTCTTTCTTCATCTAATATCTCATTACCATGGCCATGATATCCTTGGTATATTTTGAATCTTAATCGATACACATCCTTTTCAAAAGTTGTCGCATCTTCTACAGTATAGTCAAACTGATAACCATTATTATCTAAAAAGAATTCAACAGCCATCAACGAAGTACGATGATTGCCATCGGCGAGGATCTGCATTAAGATCATGTTTTTTAGATAATATGCCGCGATTCGAAGAATAGAATCATCTGGCACTTTTTCAATTAAAGCTTTTAAGCGTTCGGTATAGATAGGATTATCGTTATGACCGCCATATTCGATCTTCTTCTCTTCTAAGGAAGACTTGTAGATTGCTTCGTTTATATCTAAAACGTTCTCAATTTCTAATAAGTTCGTTTTTCGTTTCATCGATTTTCTATTTAACGAATTGTCCTCGCTGCCTAATAACGCTATCGGCCCTTGCGCCCAAGTGACTCCCACACTCGTACTGTCCAACACCTGTACTCGTTCCCACACCATCGTCGTTGCTAAACGACTCCCCCCTCCTAGGAAGGCCCCCTTTTTGGGTCATCCTCCGGATAACCCTAATTCAGAAAATTCCTTCGGAATTCCCCAAATTCGGGTAGTCGGTCTCCTCGATCTCATCGTCTTTATTCGTTGGGGACAATATCGTCCTCGGACCCTCGGCACCAGCTTATTCGAATGGTTACCTCGGGCTAGGCTTCAGGCGGCCAGCGGCGGATCCCGGGGATTATCTCGTCCTGCAAAATACACTCAGGTGCCCAGGACCAGTTCTGGGCCCCACCCCACGGCTATCTCCTTTAGATTTGATCAATGTCGCTCACTATGACCTCTCGGTTTCCTATTTCCTTCGATTTCAGAGAATCCAATCATGAAATCGAAGTTCAATCAACGGAACCCGAGATATGCCCATAGACGTGACCGACATTCAGTTTCTTTGGCTACTTGCCATCTTGTTTTCTGTCCTAAATTCAGAAAACCTGTTCTTACACCGCCTATAGCTAGACGTTGTGAAGAGTTGATTCAATGGAAAGCCAAGAAACTGGACATCGTGATCAAGGAGATAGCCGTCAACTCAGATCATGTACACATCTTCTTCGTTTACCCCCCAAAACTCTCTCTATCTAGAATAGCACAACTCTTGAAAGCGTACTCTTCTAGACATTTACGAAGAGAGTTCCCAGAACTGGCCCGTTTCTACAAAAAAGGTCTCTGGGCACCTTCTAATTACTACGGGTCAGTTGGCCAAGGCTTTGAGGTTGTCGAATCCTATGTGAAACATCAGGACCGGCACCATGGCAACTGACCCTCCCTTTTTTTGCCTCGATAATCCCCTGGTATCGTTTACTAGCCGCTGGCCGGGGCTTCGGGCAATTTATACATTCGGAACTGGCTTTTTTTGTTTGTTTTTAACATATAACCATAGTACGAAAAAAACAATACCTAAGGCTACGAAAATAATAGATGCAACTCTTGCAGTATCAAATATCAATGAAAAGTCATCAATATTTCCTACATGGACCCCACCAAAACCGGTCCCACCGCCCTCAGATTCAAGTATTGAACTAGATGCCTCGATTATCGATTCATAAAAAAGATAACCAATGATGTACAGGATAATTCCTGAATATAGGGATAAACCACTATCAATTATAAATCTAAATTGAAATGAACTAGCTAATAATATAAGAAAAACGCCTAAACAAACTACTGTGAATGATATTAGAAAATATGTTTCATTTAGATGATTAGTACTTATCCAAGATCCTATAGCAACACGAACACAATAGAAGTTGCCAGCAATTATACACACAACTCCTGTTATCAGGAGAAAAGCATCCTTATCCTTTTTATTCAACAGTATTCACCCGTTGCTTGATTGAATGCCAGTTCCTATGAATGTAATTTGCCCTCGCCCAAGTCACCCCCACGCTCGCCCAGCCGACACCAGACCTCGCTACCACCCTTCGACGCCTATCACCGTCTCCCGACACCGCAGCAATGGGGCCTTCGGCCCGCATCGTCCTACAGCTTACTGTTCTTATTCGTCGGCTCACAGAGTCGCTTCCGGACCCTCGGCAGAATGCTAGAGTGCAGTCGCCTTCGGGCTGGGCTTGGGGCCTCGGTGGGGAATTGACCTCGTTGATAACCCCACCTCGGGGGCCGGTCGCTTCGCTCCCGTCCCAAGTCACTCCCACGCTCGTCCTGTCCAACACCTGTCCTCGCTCCCACACCACCTTCGTCAGGATACCTGCCTCCCGCCACCTAGGAAGGCCCCCTTTTTAGGTCATCCTCCGGATAACCCTAATTCAGAAAATTCCTTCGGAATTCCCCAAATTCGGGTAGTCCTTCTCCTCTTCTTACCAGCAATGATCAGTTGGACGCTGGCTTCGAATCGGACCCTCGGCCCCAGCTTATTCGAATGGTTACCTCGGGCTAGGCTTCAGGCGGCCAGCGGCGGATCCCGGTGATTATCTCGTCCTGCAAAATACACTCAGGTGCCCAGGACCAGTTCTGGGCCCCACCCCACGGCTATCTCCTTTAGATTTGATCAATGTCGCTCACTATGACCTCTCGGTTTCCTATTTCCTTCGATTTCAGAGAATCCAATCATGAAATCGAAGTTCAATCAACGGAACCCGAGATATGCCCATAGACGTGACCGACATTCAGTTTCTTTGGCTACTTGCCATCTTGTTTTCTGTCCTAAATTCAGAAAACCTGTTCTTACACCGCCTATAGCTAGACGTTGTGAAGAGTTGATTCAATGGAAAGCCAAGAAACTGGACATCGTGATCAAGGAGATAGCCGTCAACTCAGATCATGTACACATCTTCTTCGTTTACCCCCCAAAACTCTCTCTATCTAGAATAGCACAACTCTTGAAAGCGTACTCTTCTAGACATTTACGAAGAGAGTTCCCAGAACTGGCCCGTTTCTACAAAAAAGGTCTCTGGGCACCTTCTAATTACTATGGGTCAGTTGGCCAAGGCTTTGAGGTTGTCGAATCCTATGTGAAACATCAGGACCGGCACCATGGCAACTGACCCTCCCTTTTTTTGCCTCGATAATCCCCTGGTATCGTTTACTAGCAGCTGGCCGGGGAATTGGGACTTTTAATATACGTTCGTAAAAATCACATATCATATTGTGTTGTAACGGGTGTGGGACAAAAAAAACCTTAGTCCTTGACAATAACCACGTACGCCCGCCAACCTCGATACTTTTTTGGAGCGTCAATCTTAGCTGATGTTCCAAAGGGCGTAACTCTTTTTTCATATATGAT